>Ga0209051_1000201_pt1 | contig 106123 bp, 106 predicted proteins | sample AraplaCvi_mMS_r2_2_FD_184286 | JGI IMG/M metagenome (GOLD analysis project Ga0209051, IMG submission 184286) | Arabidopsis root microbial communities from North Carolina, USA - plate scrape MF_Cvi_mMS_r2 (SPAdes) (version 2) | ecosystem: Host-associated > Plants > Roots > Endosphere | place...
CGCGCTCGCTGACCGAGGACGATTGCCTGATCGAGGTCGTCGAGCCGGCCGGCTCCGACACCTTTGCCGTCACCAAGCTCGGCGGCAAATCCGTCGTCGCCCGCCTGCGCGCCGATGCCGGCATCGCACCCGGACAAAACACCCGTCTCGCCTTCAATCTCGACAAGGCCGTGTTCTTCGATCCCGACAGCCAGATGCGGATCGCCTGATGGTCAGAGGCTAAGATGAGCAGTTCACCAGACATCGTCATCATCGGCTCAGGCGTCGGCGGCGCCACTGTCGCCGCCGGCCTGGCCGCGACCGGCGCTGACATATTGATCCTCGAAGCCGGCGATCAGATCGCCGATCTTCCGGTCAATCGCGACCAGCGCGCCATCTTCCAGCGGGGGCATTTCCGCCCTAGGGAAGTCTGGTACGAGGCTGACGGCAATGGCTTCAATCCCGGCAACTACTACAATGTCGGCGGCAATTCGAAATTCTACGGCGCCGTCTTGTCGCGCTACCGCAAAGAAGACTTCGGTGTGATCGAGCACCGGGAAGGCGTGTCGCCGGCCTGGCCCTTTCCCTATGAGGAGTTGGAGCCCTGGTACTCCAAGGCGGAGCGGATGTATCAGGTCCGCGGCAGTCTCGGCGACGATCCGACCGAACCGTATCACTCGACTGCCTACGAATTCCCGCCCGTGCCCGACGAGGCGCCGGTCGCCGATGTCAGGGCCCGCCTCAAGGCGAAAGGCCTGCATCCGTCTTCCCTGCCGCTCGGGTTGGATCTCGACGCGTGGCTGTCCAAGGCGCGCACGCCATGGGATGCCCATCCGAATGCAAGAGACGGCAAGATGGACGCCGAAACCGCCGCACTTGCGGTGGCGTTGAGACATAAGAACGTCCGGCTCGAAACCAATGCGCGCGTGACGCGGCTCGACACCGGATCAGGCAGCCGGATCGACCTGGTCACCTATATCAAGGACGGTGAGACGCTGACTGTCTCGCCTGACATCGTGATCCTTTCGGCCGGGGCGGTCCAATCGTCGGCGCTGTTGCTGCGGTCGAAGAACGATCGCTTCCCCAGGGGCCTCGCCAACTCTTCCGATCAGGTGGGGCGCAACTTCATGAACCACAACGCCTCAGCCGTGATCGGCGTTTCGCCACGGTTCAGGAACACCGCCGTCTACCAGAAGACCTTTGCCTTCAACGATTTCTACCTTTCCGACGGAGAGGGGGGACCGCCGCTCGGCAACGTCCAGCTCCTAGGTCGTATCTCCGAAAAGGTTCTAAAGGGCTCTCTGCCGCAGGCTCCGGAATGGCTTCTCCGTTTCATCACCGGCCATGCCATCGACTTCTACGCAATGAGCGAAGACGTGCCCAATCCCGAAAGCCGAGTCATGGTCGATGGCGATCGGATCATTCTTCAATGGCAGAGGACCAACTGGGACGCTCATCTGGCGCTCGTCGCCAAGCTGAAGTCGATCCTGCGGTCGATCGGATTTCCCGTCGTGCTGTCGCGGCCTTTCGACAAGCGCACGCCGTCCCATCAGTGCGGAACGGTTCGGATCGGCAACGACCCTGCGATGGCACCGCTCGATCCCTACTGCCGGTCCTACGATCACGAAAACCTCTTCGTCGTCGACGCCGGCTTTCTGCCCACCTCGGCTGCGGTCAATCCCGCGCTGACCGTCGCCAGCCAAGCGCTGAGAGTTGCAGATCACATCGCATCGAAGGACCTGCAGGCAAATGCAGATCCGCTGGCGCGTTCCGGCTCTCAAATAGGACAGTAAGATGGGATTCGATTATATCATCACCGGTGCCGGTCCTGCAGGCTGCGTCCTGGCAAGCCGGCTCAGCGAAGACCCGGATGTCAAAGTACTGCTTCTCGAAGCGGGCGGCGGCGACTGGAATCCGCTTTTCCACATGCCGGCCGGCTTTGCCAAAATGACCAAGGGCGTGGCCAGCTGGGGATGGGAAACCGTCCCCCAGAAGCACATGAAGGGCAGGGTGCTCCGTTACACCCAGGCGAAGGTCATCGGCGGCGGCTCGTCGATCAACGCCCAGCTCTATACGCGCGGAAACGCGGCCGACTACGATCTCTGGGCCAGCGAAGACGGCTGTGAGGGCTGGGACTATCGCTCGATCCTGCCCTATTTCAAACGCGCCGAGGACAATCAGCGCTTCGCCGACGACTATCACGCCTATGGCGGCCCGCTGGGTGTCTCGATGCCGGCAGCATCCCTGCCGATCTGCGATGCCTACATCCGGGCAGGGCAGGAGCTCGGCATTCCCTATAATCACGATTTCAATGGCCGCCAGCAGGCGGGCGTTGGATTCTATCAGCTGACGCAGCGCAATCGCCGCCGGTCTTCGGCGTCGCTCGCCTATCTCTCGCCGATCAGGGACCGGAAGAACCTGACGGTCAGAACAGGCGCGCGCGTTACGCGGATCATCGTCGAAGGAGGCCGAGCAACAGGCGTCGAGATCACAACCGCCGGTGGCTTGGAGATCGTGCGCGCCGAACGCGAGGTCCTGGTGTCGTCAGGTGCGATCGGATCGCCGAAGCTTCTTCTGCAGTCCGGCATCGGGCCGGCCGATCATCTGAAATCGGCGGGCGTCAAGGTGAACCACGATCTGCCCGGCGTCGGCGGCAATCTGCAGGATCACCTGGATCTTTTCGTCATCGCCGAATGCACCGGCGATCACACCTATGACGGCGTCGCGAAGTTTCACCGCACACTCTGGGCCGGGGTTCAATATGTCCTGTTCCGCACCGGTCCGGTCGCCTCGTCGCTCTTCGAGACCGGCGGCTTCTGGTATGCCGATCCCGATGCCCGCTCTCCCGATATCCAGTTTCATCTCGGCTTGGGATCGGGCATCGAAGCCGGCGTCGAGCGGCTGAAAAATGCGGGCGTGACGCTGAACTCCGCCTACCTGCATCCGCGCTCGCGCGGGACGGTGCGTCTGTCATCCGCCGACCCAGGTGCCGCGCCCTTGATCGATCCCAACTACTGGTCCGATCCGCACGACCGGAAGATGTCGCTGGAGGGGTTGAAGATTGCGCGCGAGATCATGCAGCAGGCGGCGCTGAAGCCCTTTGTCATGGCCGAACGGCTTCCCGGGCCGAAAGTCATGACCGACGAGCAGCTGTTCGACTATGGCTGCGCCAACGCAAAGACCGACCATCATCCCGTGGGCACCTGCAAGATGGGAACGGGGCCGGACGCGGTCGTCGGGCTGGATCTCAAGGTCCACGGCCTTGATGGCCTGAGGGTCTGCGATTCCTCGGTCATGCCCCGCGTGCCGTCCTGCAATACCAACGCGCCAACGATCATGGTCGGCGAAAAGGGATCGGATATTATCAAGGGCTTGCCTGCGCTGCCGTCGGCGATCTTCGCGTATGAGCGCAACGATACCAGGCCTCGAGCCCGCGCAGAAATCCGCTAAGGAGAATGACGATGTCTGAAGTGAGAGTTGCAGTGCTTGGCGCCTCGGGCTGGATGGGTAAGGTCCACACGATGGCCTATCAGACCTTTCCGCATTTCTTCGGCGTCTCGGAGGGAACGGCGCGGATCGTGGCGCTGGTCGACAGCAACCCTGACGTAGCGCAGGATATTGGCAACAGGGCGCCGGGCGCCAGGATCTATCAGGATTGGAAGCTGGCGGTCGCCGATTCCGAGGTCGATCTGATCGATATCTGCCTGCCCGATCACCTGCACTATCAGGTGGCCAAGGCGGCTCTGCTCGCCGGCAAACATGTCTATTGCGAGAAGCCATTGGCCAACACCGCCGATGAGGCGCGGGAACTTGCCGACATCGCCAGAGAGAAGGGTGTAATCACCCGTGTCGGACACGCCTTTCCCCGCAATCCCGTCCATGACCTGGCAAAAGACATCATAGAATCCGGCGAAATCGGCGAGATCAAGCTGTTCCGCGGCTGCCAGCACGTCGACATGTACGGCGATCCCCTGGCCCCCTTCATGTGGCGCGCCGACGGCAAGCTGGCGCCGACCGGGATCGTTGGAGACACGGGCTCGCATATCTTCAGCTTCATGGATTTCCTGGTCGGCCGCGTCAGTTCGCTGATTGCCGACAATCTGATCGTCACGCCGCGCCGGCCCGTCGTCGAGGGCCTTGCCTATGGCGAGCAGGTGAAACTGACAGGCAACGAATCCTGGGCCGATATCACCAACCCGGACGCGACGAACCTCTTGTGCCGGTTTGCCAACGGCGCCGGCGGCATCGTCGATTTCAGCCGTGTCGCGACCGGGCGCAAATTCATGCAGACCTACGAGGTCTACGGAACCAAAGGCAGCATCGCCTATACCTATGACGAGATAAACCGGCTGCGCTTCTACTCCAACGACGACCGCACGGGGCGGCGTGGCTTCCGGGAGATCGACGTCGGCCCGGAAAATGCCACCTTCCGCGCTTTCCTGCCGCTGCCGAATTTCGGCATCGGCTATAACGAAAGCAAGATCATCGAGGTGGCCGAGGTGATCCGCTCGATCGTTGCAGACAAGCCGATGTGGCCGACCTTCGATACGGGCCACCACATCTGCCAGATCGTCGACGCATGCATGGAGTCCTCCCGGCAGAAGCGCTGGGTCGACATCCCGCTCGGATAAATGCCGATGACCATAGACGTCCCGCAGGAAATTCTCGACGCGCTGACCGATGTCGATATGCCCAGGCTTCCGCTTGAAGCCGGTCCCCCGGCAATGGCTCGGCTCGCCGGTGTCGACGTGCCGATCTATCGAGCCGGCTGTGTCGTCGTTGGATCCGGTGCGGCAGGTCTGCGTGCGGCCGTGGAAATGAAGAGGCGCGGCGATGATGTCGTCATCGTCAGTCAAAGCGCCTGGGGCGGAACCTCGGCCTGCTCCGGTTCGGACAAGCAGACCCTGCACACGGCCAACACGGCGGATCAGGGCGACAATTACAAGGCGATGGCCCGCGCCATCCGCAGCGGCGGTGCCATGGACGAGGACACGGCCTATGTCGAAGCGATCGGCTCGTCGCGGATGATGGCATCGCTGCAGTTCCTTGGCCTGCCGCTGCCGCAGGATCCGCTTGGCGGAACGCTGCGATATCAGACCGACCATGACGAGGTCGGCCGCGCCACCAGCTGCGGCCCGCGCACCTCGCGCCTGATGGTCAAAGTGCTGGCCGAGGAGGCGCTCCGTCTCAATGTGCCCTTCTACAACCAGACCACCGCAGTCAAAATCCTCACCGAGGGTGAGGGAGCGGGCCGCCATGGCGTCGGCATACTCGCCATGCGCGCCGGCGACCGCACGGAAGAAAACCCGCTGGGCATCGCCTTGTTCGTCAGCGACGTGATCGTGCTTGCAGCGGGCGGGCCGGGCGAGCTTTACCGCGACAGCGTCTATCCCAATGGCTGCTTCGGTTCGCTCGGGCTGGCGCTCGAGGCAGGCGTCGAGCTCGTTAACCTGACCGAAAGCCAGTTCGGCATCGGAACGCGCAGAGAAGGCTTCCCGTGGAATCTGTCGGGCACTTACGTCCAGGCAATCCCGCATCTCTACTCGGTCGATGCCGAAGGCGTCGAACATCATTTCCTGGCGCAATATTACCGCAGCACGCAGGAATTGGCGTCGAACGTCTTCCGCAAGGGCTATCAATGGCCGTTTCATGCAACGCGCATGCTCGATTTCGGCTCGAGCTTGGTAGACCTCGCCATCCACTGCGAGACGGCCGCGGGACGGCGTGTCTTCATGGACTTCAACCGCAATCCGCCGCCGGTGCCGGGCGACTTGCCGTTCAGTTTGGAAAGAGTTGACGAAGACGTCCGCCTCTATCTCGGCAAAGCCGGCGCCGGCCAGGACATGCCGATCGATCGACTGAAGCACATGAACCCGCTCGCGATCGAGCTCTACCGCCGCTACAAAATCGACATTGCCGCCGAGCCGCTGGAATTCGCCGTCAACAACCAGCACATGAACGGCGGCATCATGGTCGACACCTGGGGCCGCAGCAATCTTGCAGGCTGTTACGCGGTCGGCGAAGCGGCGGGCACACATGGGGTAACAAGGCCCGGTGGAGCGGCGCTGAATGCGGGGCAAGTCTTCGGCACCCGGGCGGCCGAGCATATCAGCGCAAGCGGAAGAGCGAAGCGGGCCGCCGCGGGTGAGATCTCAGCTATAGCAGAAGCAGGCATCACAAAACTGCTGGCCGCTCTTCGCTCAGAGAGCCCGCTCACCGTCAAATCGATCCGCTCGGAGGTGCAGGCGCGGATGAGCGAGAAGGCCGGCATCATCTGTGATCAGGAGAGCGTCAGCCGGGCCTTGATCGAAGCGCGTAAGCTGAATGCCGACATTCGCGCGGAAGGTATCGCCTACGGCCGCGCCGCCGAGGCGGTCCGGGGCGTGCAATGGCGGCATATGGCGCTCGCCTCGGAAGCGGTGCTCACCGCGCTCGACTTCTTCATCCGCGATGGCGGCGGCAGCCGCGGAGCGCGGGCGGTATGCGATGGCGAGGGCGAATCCCTTCCGCATGCGAAGGCAGGCCCGTTGGAGGAATATCGCTTCCGGAAGGAAAGCGACGCGCATAGGCACGAGCAGATCGTCGTTCGACTCGAGGGCGATGAGGTCAGGCTTTCCAAGCGTGCTAACCGCACTTTGGATGAAAATGCCAAATCCTTCTTCGAGCGAGACTGGCCAGCCTGGCTGACAGGCCGCATCTATGATCTCGGCGCGGATGAATGAGCCGGCATAGCGGCTCAAATGGCTGCAGCGCTGGGAACGTCGAGTTCGATCATGACGGGCGCATGATCGCTGGTATGCTCCCAGCCTCGCGGCTTTCTGCGGACAGTCGCCGATCGAAGCCATGGCGCGACGGCCGGGCTGAGCAGGAAGTGGTCGATCCGTAGCCCCGCGTCGCGTTCAAAGCTGTTGCGCCAGTATTTCCAGAAGGTGTAAATGCGCTCGTCTGGATGCAGATGCCTGACGGCGTCGGTCCAGCCCTGGCCGACGAGATTGGCATAGGCCTTGCGAACCTCCGGCCTGAAAAGCGCGTCGTCGAGCCACCGTTCCGGCTTGTAGACGTCGATCTCCGTCGGCATGACGTTGAAGTCGCCGGCCAGGATCGACGGCACGCCGAGTTCCAGGAGTTCGGCGGCGTAGTCGTGCAGGCGACGGAACCAGCGAAGCTTGTAGTCGAACTTGGCGCCTGGGAAGGGATTGCCGTTCGGCAGATAGAGGCATCCGATCACGGTGCCGCCGATGACGGCTTCGATATAGCGGCTGTGGGTGTCGTCGGGATCGCCGGGAAGACCGCGCCGCGTCAGGATCGGCGTCTTGCCCTTCGCCAATATGGCAACCCCGTTCCAGGATCTCTGCCCGTGCCAGACGGCGCCGTAGCCGGATCGTTCGATCTCTTTTCGCGGAAACCCGGCGTCGTCTGTCTTCAGTTCCTGCAGGCAGACCGCATCAGGGGCATCCTCCTTGAGCCAGCGCAATAGGATGGCCAGCCGTCCATTGATCCCGTTGACGTTATAGGTTGCAATTTTCACGCTGATCGCTCAACGCGTCGCTCCGAAGACGAAGGCAATGCCGGCAACAATCGCGACCGCCGTCAACGGCTGCTGGCGTATCCGATCTTCGACGTCCTGGACAAAGCTTCGCGCTTCCGCCTTTGCCAGACGAGCCGTCCCGGAAGCCACCTCCGAAGCGGTTTCCGCCACGCGGCCGGCTTCTCTCTGAAGCGTGCGCCTTTCGCCGCGATCGAAATCGGAGGCTTCGGCGAAGCCGCCGGTTTCGCCGGTCGAGCGCAGCGCTTGGTCGACGAGCGGATACGCCTCGTCGAGCCTGGTCGGATCGGGCTCCCGCTTTACCCGCTCAGCCGCCTCGATATCGCTGCGGCCGGCAGGGATCGAGGTATGGGTGGCCGACACTGGGTCGGAGGCCGGGAAGGTGCCCTCGATGCCTCTGTCGAGCTCACCCTTTCGAGCCCTTCTTTGCTGCTCTGCCTGCTCTTTTCGCAGGGATTGGACTGCGGGGGATTCGTTCGGGTTTGCCATCACTGTTTCCTCTGTTGCTCTTCGACAATCAAATCGGTGACGAGGAAAGAAGTTCCAGAAAAATGCATTCGCCTGATGCGGCCATGTATTGACGAGGAGGCGAATATCGCCGATGGCGCGCTGGGCAATCCAGCACCAGCGACAGTCGTTCGGACTTTTCCTCGCTGATAGCCCCGGCAATCCGGCGGGCGGGACCAAAGTCCGGCCCGATCTAGTACCTAGGTCCGGTTGCATTTATCCGCCGGAACGGCGAAAATTGGCCAGCGTCTATATTGCGTAAGACGGCGAAGAGCGGACGAGGCTATGGTATGACGTTCTCGAAACGTGATTTTCTGAGATTGGGCGGCAGCGCGGCCATTGCTCTCGTCGCAGCCGCATCGCCGGCCACATTCAACCTTGACGGCTTCCTTCCTGTTCTGGCGGTAGAAAGCGCCCGGGCAAAGGACGGCAATAACGGGAATGGCAATGGAAACGGCAACGGCGGAGGAAACGGCGGCGGCAACGGCAACGGCGGAGGCAACGGTAACGGCAACAGTGGCAGCAACGGCAATAGCGGTTCGGGCAATAGCGCCGGTGGAAGCTCCAGCAATGGTGCCGGATCCTCTGCCTCTTCCTCCGCGAGCGCCTCGCAGGAATCGGGGGCAACAGCGACCGAAGCGTCCGATGGCTCAATCGACGTCCGCCACGCGAACGGCATTACCGAAACCCTGAGGCGTGGCCGCTACGTGATGAAGGACGGAAAGGGCAGGACGATCATAAGCCGGCAAGCGACCGCAAACGATGCCCGCCGGCTCGGCCGCTACGTTCGCTAAAAAGCCCAAAGCGGGGATGCGGACATCTGGTCTAGCGCTGCTGGCGCCATTGTAGAGCCGCTTCAGTCCTGTTCGAAACGCCGAGCTTGCTCAGAATCTGTGTCATATGATGCTTCACCGTCTTTTCCTGCAGGCTGAGACGCAGGCCGATATGCTTGTTTGACAAGCCTTGAGCGACGAGATCCATCACCTCGCGTTCCCGTGGCGTCAGACCGTTCTTCTCGGTCGCGCTGCCATTCAGCGAATTCTCCATGACCTTTGTCGACATCGTCGGCGAGATATATCGTGATCCGCTCAGGACAGTCTGGATGGCTTCAGCGAGACCACGCGAACCGACACCTTTGAGAACATAGCCCATTGCGCCCCGTTGCAGGGCTGCCATCAGCGTGTCCACCTCTTCGGATACCGTCAACATCAGCACTTTCGTTGCCGGACTCCGCGTCAGCACATCGCTGATCGCCGACAGCCCGCCGCCGGGCATCGAGACATCGAGGAGCATGATGTCAGGATGGTTGTTCGCAGCGATCATCGCAGCGTCATCGCTGCTGGCGCCTTCCCCAACGACGGCAAAGTCGCTGATCTCGGATAGGCTCCGGGTTACGCCCTCGCGAAAAAGCGGATGGTCGTCCACGACGCCGATCGTGATGGATGTCATGTCTAATCTCCCACTTCCATAGGCTCGAAGGTCATGGTTACCGTCGTCCCTCCTTCGCCCGTCTTGACGTCGAAGGATCCTCCCAGGCTGTCGATCCGTTCGCGCAGCCCCACCAGGCCGAGGCTCGTCGGCCTCACCTCCATCGGGTCGAACCCATCGCCGCGGTCGCTGACCTCGACATGAACATGTCCATTGTGCGAGGCGGCGCTTACAGTCTGCTGAATACCGCCGCCGTGGCGATAGGCATTGTTCAAGGCTTCCTGAACGAAGCGATAGATACAGATCTTTACGGCAGGTGCGGGTTCGGGTCCATCGTCGTCGATAATTGTTTCGACACGAGTCTCGGTCTTGTGCTGATGCGCTTCGACCACCCGGGTGACGATCTCGCTGATCGAGGATTTTTCGATCTGCGGGAGCACCAGCCCGCTGCAGATATTACGAATCTCGGTCATCGCCTCGGCAAGGCTCGAACGTATCCATGCGAGCTCCTTTTCCCGCGCTTCGGGCGGTGTCGAGGCATTGATCAACATATCGCTGTCCAGCCGCAGCGAGGCATAGGCAATGTGCTGGGCCGGGCCGTCGTGCAGATCGGCGCCGATGCTGCGCAGATATGTTTCGTTCAGCGCCGCCACGCGCTGGGAGGCGCGCTGTAGCCGCCGCTGCAGCCCACGGTTTTCCGCCAGCAGCGCAGACAGGTCGTTGACCCGTTCCTTGAGATCTTTCCTTTGCGCTTCGATCGTGCGGCTGACCCGAAACACCAGGACGGCGAGAACCAGGAAAAAGATTGCTGTCAGAGCGGCGACGGCGGCCCAGCTCCGAAGCCTGGCATTTGCCAGACTGTCGCCCAGTCCTTCCGCGGTCTCGTAGAATTCGATGACGGCGACGGCCTGTCCGGACCATGGCTGGAGCACAGGGTTGTAAATTTCCATCAGCGGCTTGCCGAGTGCGCGCTCTTTCTCGCTTTCCGGATCGTCGGCGATTTCGTAGCGCGCAACGAGAGACCCTGCGAAGGCATTTCGGAGCTTGTCGTTGACCGCAAAGGTCTTGCCGACCAGTTCCTTTTCGTTCGAGTAGAGGATGGTGCCGTCGCTTCGCCACAGCTTGAACGAAACAAGCCGCCTGCCGAGCGCGCCCTGACCAAGTGTTTCGTCCAGAGCCTGCGCGCTGCCTTCATCCAGAAATGATGCCGTTTGCATGTCTGGAAGCAGCGGCGCGACTACGCTGTCGACATAGAGGGCCGTTGCCGCACCGGAATTGTGGATGACCGCCTCCTCGATGAGATGGGTAACGAGAATGCCCACCAGGAACATGGCGGCAATCGAGATCAACCCACCTGCGATGAAGAACTGGGAGGCGAGTGAGCGGGCATTCCAGCGGCGAAGCCAATTCATTGTGATACCGGTAAGAGACTTGCCGACTAACCTATCGCTTCCTCGAAATTTTTCCAGACGGCGTCAGGGGACATCCCTGGTATCGAAGATTTCGGCACCTCTTATACTTTTCGTCAATTGGAGCGTATCGCCGGACATGGCTGCACCGAAAACGTAGAGAAGAGCCGCCAGGACGACGACAAGGGCGACGACGCACACGTTGCAGGCGTCATTGACGCGGGATCTGTTAGTCTGAGCCATTTCAGGATCTCCTTCACCCCTTCGAAACGGCGCGGTCCTGTCCGCGTTCCACCCCCGGGACTTCGGTCTGACAGGCCTCGGACCTAGGTCCGGCCCCCGTGGACGTCACCAGATTCAGTCATATTTCAGCACTGAAAGGTTCGGGGTTCTGGAGATTTGCGAGTGACAATTTCTGCTGACATCGAGAACGGCGCTGCCGCCGCATTTGCCACTTCTGCCCTACCATTCGATGAAGGTATGGCCGAGCTTTACCAGACCCTCCTGGTGCCCATCCTCTTCGAGCCCTATGCGGCGGAGATGGCGATCGCCGCCGACCAGTCGAAACCTGGAAGCGTTCTCGAACTCGCTGCGGGGACGGGCGCCTTGACGCGCGCTCTGCGCGCAACGCTTGATCCGCCCACGGAAATCGTTGCCACCGACCTCAGCCAGGCGATGATCGATATCGGCGCGCCAACGGTGACGATGTCGCGGACCCACTGGATGCACGCCGATGCGCAAAATCTTCCCTTCGCGCCTGAGATGTTCGATCTGGTCATCTGCCAGTTCGGCGCAATGTTCTTTCCCGACAAGGTGAAGGCCTATAGCGAGGCTGAAAGAGTGTTGCGCAGCAAAGGCCGCTTTCTGTTTTCGACGTGGGATTCACTTTCGGCCAACGACTTCGCGAGCTGTGTCGACGAATGTCTGGCAGGTCTCTTCCCATCCGACCCTCCGGATTTTCTCCGGCGCTTGCCGTACTCCTACTTCGACCCCGGCGCCATCAAGGCGCAGATGTCGTCGGCAGGATTTAAGGCAGTGACCTGCGACCGGCTCGAATTGACCTCCGTCGCGGCCAGCGCCCAGGACGTCGCAGCCGCATTCTGCCAGGGCACGCTTCTGCGGGGCGAGATCGAATGGCGGGCGCCGGAACGCATGTCCGAGATCGTCGATGAGGTGGCCGAGCGCGTGGAAGCGCGTCACGGAGCTCGTCCTAGCGGCGGCATGAGCGCCTTGGTCGTCGCCGGCAGCGTTTCGTAGTTCCCTGGGGGCTGCGCACCAATCACCCTCCACACGCTATGTTCAAAGGCCTATCCGGCACGCTATGACGGCTCGCCGGCCTTCTGTCTGTTCGCAAGGGGAGGTTCGTGTATGGCGCGGATGACATGTTTTTCGATCTCGAAACAGGTCTCGTCGTACTCCCGCACCAGTTTCCAATCGAACCGCCGCTTGCGAATGGCGTCGCGCGCTTCGACGGCCATCTGGTAGGCCTCGAAAAGCTGGAGCAGCCGTGGGTCGCGCGTTTCCATGATCAGCTTCCGCATCTCCGGCAGCCGCATCGCCAGGCGTCTGCGTCCCGCCTCCCTGCGGTTGGATCGTGCCATCTCGTTCTTTCTCCTGCTTAGGCCCGGAACGACAACGCCTTTCGATCTGAAAGTAGCGCCCGCAACGAACATTGAAATGCGTTTAGGACCAAAGGCCGGGATCGATCGGACTGAGGTCCGGGGCGTGGAACGACCCCGCTTCCAACTGGTTGGTTTGGCAGCGGTCACCAAGGCCGCTTCAAAACAGAAGGAGGAAAATATGCTCTCCAAGCTTATCGTCGGCGCGGCAACCGCCGCGGCTCTTATGTCAGGCGTTGCATTCGCCCAGTCCTCGACCGTCAATGGCGCGGCCGGCGGTGCGGTCACTGGGGCAATCGTCGGCGGTCCCGTCGGCGCTGCTGTCGGTGGGGTTGCCGGCGCGGTCGTGGGCACTGCGATCGATCCGCCGCCGCAGAAGGTTGTCACCTATGTCCGCGAGGCTCCGGCCCCATCGGCGCGCGTGGTTGTCAAGGAGAAGGTTGTCGTCGGACAGCCGCTGCCGGAAACGGTCGTCGTGACGCCCATTCCGGATGATCCGACATATGCCTACGCGGTGGTCAATGATGAACGTGTCATTGTCGAACCGTCATCCCGCAAGGTGATCCAGGTTATCAAGTGACTTGATCCTCTCCGCGGCCCCGTTCCGCGGCTCACTCCCGAAATCATCGTTTAGAACGGCCGCACGGCGCGCAGTAGCGACGTCGTGCGGACAAAATCAGTGAGATTGTTATGAAGACCAGGATACCCGCCGTCCTGATGACGGCACTCTCGATCGGCGTCTCGCCAATCGGCATCATATCCGCCTCGGCGCAGGATGCGCCGATCCTGCCTAAGAAGGGTGCGGCTCAGAACGACCAGTCCAGCGGTGGTGCCGCGCAGCAGCCGGAAGCGGGCGGTGCGGGCGCATCGACAAGCCAGGGCACGCGGCAACCTTCAGGCTCCGACGGAAGCTCGTCGGGCGCATCCTCTGGGGCCGCCACCGATGGATCCTCCGGTCAGACGGCAACCGAGCCGGGCGCAAAGATGCAGTCCAGAAGCTCTGACAGCTCGAAGACGCCCAAGTCGAAAGAGTCCTCGACGGAAAGCCAGAAGCCCGCCGGCAGCCAGGACTCCCAGACATCCACCGGCACCTCGATCGGTGGCGAAACCCAAAAATCCGGCGATGCCGCGAAGTCTTCCGGCAGTTCGACCGAGACCCAGTCCAACAGCAAGACGAACGTCGAGAACAACAACACGTCCGTCGACAGCAACACCAAGAACACCGCCAAGACCGAGGCGAACAACACGACCAACGTCAACATCTCGGTCGAGCAGCAGACGGAAATCCGGACTGTCGTGAAGGACGTTCATGTCGAGCCGGTTCGTGAGACGGATTTCACGGTTTCGGTCGGCACGGCCATCCCGAAGAAGATCAGGCTCGAGCCGCTGCCGCCGCGGATCGTGGAAATCGTTCCGCAGTACAAGGCCTATCGTTTCTTCATCCTCGCCGACGGCCGGATCGTCATCGTCGATCCCTCTGCGTTGACGATCGTCTACATCATCTCGGCATAGCAGCCGGCACCCGGCGGCCTTGCGCAGCCGGGATGAGGAGAGGAACATGATCTATTCCGAAGAGAAATCCGCTGGCCTGGCTCTGCCGCTGATCGCCATTCTGCTGGCGATCGCCGGTATCCTCGCCATACTTGTCGTCACCGGCGGCCGACAAGGCAGCACGGCTGGCCGCGTCTGGGTTCCACAGGTTCAACAGCAGGGAACAGGACAATGAACGGCCTCGCATCCGTCGCTTTCGGCATTGTCAGCTCGGTCGGGGCCTGCATAGCCGCCGCATCCGTTGCCTCCCACGTCGTGGCGGATTCCCAACCGCATGCCTTGCAGAACCTCGCCGAGCCCGATCTTTGGACGACAGGGCCGGTGAAAGTCGAGCCCCATCGGCAGCGCTATGAACGGATTGCGCCCGTCTATTCCAGCTATGTCACCGAGGCGCCGGCCGTCATGACGGCAAGGGCGAAGCCGGATCCCACCAGCCCGTCAACCGAACCCCCGCCGCCGCAACCAAAATTTTCGGCCGAGCACCTTGCCTGGTGCGCGCAACGCTACCGCTCCTTCGATCCTGCGACCAACAGCTATCGATCCTATAGCGGTGAGATCCGCGCCTGCTCTTCGCCGCACCAGCTTGATGTCGCAGCGGCCGATGAAAGCGCGAGCCCGCAAGTGAACCCGCAGGCGGCGGCCTGGTGCGCCGCTCGCTACAGGTCGTATCGGCCTGAGGACAATACATATCAGCCGTGGGGCGGGCCGCGGCGCAACTGCGACGCGCCGGTCATCGTGGCGGCGAGCAATTGATCATCGCCATGCCGCGTCAATGTCGGACCTAAGTCCGTGTTTCAAACGCTACGGTTGTGATATCGGTTGCATTGAGGGTCGGAGATCAGGGGATGGCGACGACGCTAATAACGGAAATTCAGAGGGCGCAGGCAAGGCTCCGGTTCCTGAGCAGGACGGACCGAGGCGCCCTTATCGTCCGCATTCTGCGCGAACTGCAGACCCATCGGCGTGAGGTTCTCGGCCATGTACCGGCCGATCGCTGCATCTGGATCGACAGGCTCATTGCCTCCGTTTCCTCGACGATAGCGGAGATCACCGGCATGCCCGACGCCGAATTCAATCGTGTCCTGAACGAATTTGAAAAGCTAATGGCGACACTGCAGGATGGTTCACAAGCGGAAACGCGATTGAAGACAATTCACTGAAGAGGAATTGGCCTCAGTCTTTTCGCGGCCTCGTTTTTCCAAGTGCAAATTTGGTCGCTTCCGGCCGTCCACTGGAAACCGATCCCTTCGTGCAAACGTTCTCTGTCCATGACCGAAACAAAATCCCCGGCAGATCGTGACGAGGTGCCGGCCGGCGGAGATGATCCCAAGTCCGGTGCCGACGTGTCCTTCCCCTACGACAGGATGACCATCGAGCAGTTCCGAAAGCGTTTCCCCCGTGCCCGCTGGAGCGACGCTCGCAAGGCCTGGTTCGTCCCCGGCCGGACGGCGCCCCGCCGCATCGGCCGATGGCTTGCGGAGCTGGAGGCCGAAGCCGACGCCCATTCGGATGCCAAGGGGCGCGACTCTTTTTCCTTCGATCCGATCGACAGCCCATATCTTCAACTCGGCAAGGCAGGTTTTCGAATCCGCACGCCATACTCGAAAACCGTCGTCGACGAACTGCGCGAGGTGCCGTTCTCTCGCTGGGACGGCGATCTCAGAATATGGCACGTTCCTTTCCGATCCTATGAGGACCTCAGGCGCAGATGGCCCGATATCGAGGCGGCGGCTCGCAGAAACGAGCCGGAAGAGAGACGGCGCCGGGCCGAGGAGCGGAAAGGGACGGAATTGGAAAGGCGCAGCAAGCTGCGCTCTGCGGAACGAAAGCGTCATCGCTACCCGCTTCCCGGCAACGACCTGCCGCCGCTGGGAAGACCGGTCGCCATCTCCTACGGCATTGTCATCTTTACTGAGATCACCGGCGAACTGGCCGACCCGGATATCGTCGCGGATTTCTATCCCGGCGTGACCGAGGATCACGTCTGGGGATATTGGCGGGCGCCCACGCTCGAAGAACTCCTCCGCACCTGGCCTGCGAAAACGCCTGCCGTTCAAGGCGCCGAGTGGTGGCTGCCGACGATTGCGGAACTGAGGCCGGCGCGGCGCGCGGCAAGATCGCGGGAAGCCAGGAGGCGTGGGACGCACCTGTGATTTGAAGGAGGACATAAGCGGCTAAGCCTAAAGTCCGAGGATCTTTGCTCGATGGAACAAGTTTCGGCGATGGCCATTTGTCGTCTATGAAAACAGCCCTGTCGATGTCGCTGCTCGCTTTGATCATCTCCGTTGGCGATGGTGTCGCGGCGGAACTCAAACCCGATGCGATCAACGCCGCTTCGATTGCATCAATCAAAACAGAAAAGCGCTCGTCCGAAGATCCGGACCCGGCAATCGTCCGCCTCCAGGTCCTTCTCGACCGGGCAGGCGCATCTCCTGGCGTCATTGACGGGCTCGCCGGCGAGAACGTCAACAAGGCGGTGGCCGGTTTCGAGGCCATGAACAACCTGCCCGTCGATGGCAGGCCGGATCCGGACGTCGTTTCCCGCTTGGAAGAGGATGCCCCGATCCCGATCGTTGAAAGCTATGTCGTCTCGGCGGACGATGCCAAGGGCCTCGTCGATCGGATACCCGAGGATTATGGCGAGAAGGCCAAGATGCAGAGCCTGGGATATACCAGCGTTGCGGAAAAGCTGTCCGAGCGGTTCCACATGGGTATCGATCTCGTCAATGCGCTCAACCCGGCTTCGCAATTTGCGCCTGGCGACACGGTTTGGGTGGTGAATCCCGGTCCCCCGAGGAAAGGCAAGGTCAAGAGGATCGAGGCCGACAGGAAGACGGGCCAGGTGCTCGCCTATGCTGAGGACGGAGCGCTGCTTGCAGTCTATCCCGCGACGATCGGCAGCGAAGACAACCCGGCGCCGTCGGGCAAACACAAGGTCAAGGGCGTCGCGAGAATGCCGGTCTACCGCTATGACCCGAAGCGCAACTTCAAGCAGGGAAAGAACGACAAGGTCCTGACCATTCCGAAAGGGCCGAACGGCCCGGTCGGCACCGTCTGGATCGATCTGACCGAGCCGACCTATGGCATCCATGGGACACCTGAGCCAAAGCTGATCGACAAGGTTGGCTCGCATGGCTGCGTGCGGCTGACGAACTGGGACGTTGAAGAACTGGCCGGCATGGTCAAGCCGGGCATCCTGGTCGATTTCGTCGATCGAAGTTCAGCCGCTCCGAAGTGAGAGGGAAGAGATCGCCAAATCCCCGCCCTCGTTTCGCTCCGTCGGCGTTTACGAAGCCTTGGCTTCGAAAGCGGGAGCGAAATCACCGAGCGATTTCGCCTTGAGAATCGTGCCCTCGATATCCTGCTCCACGATCGCCTCCAGATCGGCAAAGTTGTCGATGACGTAGTAGATCGGCTGGAGAATATCGATGCGGTAGGGCGTCCTCAGCACACTCAGCAGATCGAACGGCCGAAACTCGCAGGTCGTGCCTTCGGTTGCCGCTTTCGCTTCGCTTGGCGACGAGACAATGCCTGCGCCGAAGCAGCGGCGGCCCTGCGGCGTGTTGATCAGCCCGAATTCGACGGTGAACCAGAAGATGCGGAACAGGTGCCAGGAATAACCTTTGCCGAGACGGACGGCGGTTTCGCCGAAATGGCGCACGAAATTGGCATAGCTCTGGTTGGTCAGCAGCGGGCAATGGCCGAACACCTCGTGGAAGAGGTCAGGTTCCTCGATATAGTCGATATGCTCGCGGCGGCGCAGGAAGGTTGCCAGCGGGAATTTGCCTTGCGACAGAAGCTCGTAAAAGCGCGAGGGCGGGATGAGCGCCGGCACGCCTTCGACGCCGAAGCCGGTGGTCTCGTTCAGGCGCCTGTTCACATCGAGAAGCTGCGGCACTTTCTCCGGCTTGAGCCCCAGCAATGTGACGCCGTCTAGATATTCGCGGCAGGCAGTATCGGCCAGCATCTTCATCTGGCGCCGGTAGAGTTCGCCCCAGATCGCGTCTTCCTCGGGTGTGTAGTCATAAAGGCCGTCCGGGCCGGGCAATTTAGCGGTGTAGCTGCTTTCCTTGGTCATAGGCTGATCCTCCCGGAACACGACGATATGGTTGCCATTATCCTCCAGCTTCGGCGGATTTTCTTTTCTTTCATCTTGGGTCTTGCAATAATGGTGGCAAATTTTCCCGAGCCTGGGGCTAGAAATGAAAGAAACTGGGAATTTTCGCCGCACCCTTCTGCAGCTCATCCAGGCCGACGGCAGCCTGTCGCTGGCAGATCTTGCTGAGAAGGCCGGCATGTCGCAGAGCTCCGCCTGGCGGAAGATCCAGGAACTTGAAGCCGACGGTGTTATCCGCAAGCGGGTGACGCTGCTCGATCCCGGCAAACTCGATCTCAAGCTCTGCGTGATCGCGCATGTGACGCTGGAAGATCACCATGAAGAGGCAGTCGCCTCTTTCGCTACGGTTGTGCTGGAGCGGCCGGAGATCATGGAGTGTTATGCCTTGTCGGGCGCCTTCGACTATATGCTCAAGATCCGGGCGAGGGACGTGGAAAGCTACGAAGCCTTCATGACGCGCTACCTTATGCGCAACCCGCACGTGCGCACCGTGGTCTCGAGCTTTGTGCTGCGCGAACTGAAATTCTCGACCGAATTGCCGCTCTGACGCCCGTCGGCGGGGCGAGGATGTTTTCAAACTTATCGCATGCTGTCGCCATGCCGGCTGCCCGGCATATGCACGGGAAAGCCCTCGAATGTCTTCAGCGTGTCGAGCACGATCGAGGTCTTCACGTGCTGGACCGACTCGTGCGGCAACAGAACGTCGTTGACGAATTTTGAAAGGTCGGCGAGGCCGCGGGCCGCCACCTTCAGGTAGTAGTCCATTTCACCCGTCAAGGCATAGGCTTCGAGAACTTCCGGCAGCCCGTTGATCAACTGCGAAAATCGGCGGGCATTGTCTCTATTGTGGGTCGCAAGCGTCACGGAAATGACCACCAGCATATCCAGGCCCAGCTTCTCCCGATCGAGATAAGCTCGGTAGCTGCGAATATAGCCCTCGGCTTCCAGCCGCGTGCGCCGGCGCGAGCATTGCGACGGTGAAAGCGCGATACGATCCCCCAGCTCGTTATTCGTCAACCTGCCGTCCTTTTGCAGTTCCTCGAGCAGGCGCAAATCCAATTTGTCGAGCTGTTCATCCATTGCAAGAAATCTCCAGATTGCTCACGAACCGTGCATAATATCTTCTCTTGATATGAAGAATGCAAGGATTTTGCACGTGTTTTGCGCCACACTTTGCACAATCAAACTTCATCTCGTCAGGAGGAGAAAATGGGTCCTTTCCCGCATGATGCGCCGCCATCCGAAATCACCGCCGACAACCCGGCCGGCACCGACGGCTTCGAATTCGTCGAGTTCGCGCATCCCGAACCCGAGAAGCTCAGCGAACTTTTCACGCGCATGGGCTATGTAGCCGTTGCCAGGCACAAGACGAAAGACATCACCGTCTGGCGCCAGGGCGACATCAACTATGTCGTCAATGCTGAGCCCGGCAGCCATGCCGCTCGCTTTGTCGATAAGCACGGTCCCTGCGCCGCATCGATGGCCTGGCGGGTCGTCGACGCCAAACATGCTTTCGACCATGCCGTGTCGAAAGGCGCCGTTGCCTATGAAGGTGACGACAAGATGCTTGATGTTCCGGCAATTGTCGGCATTGGCGGCTCGCTGCTCTATTTCGTCGAGACCTATGGCGCCAAGGGATCGGCCTACGATGCCGAGTTCGATTGGCTTGGTGAGCGCAATCCGCGTCCTGAGGGGATCGGCTTCTATTATCTCGACCATCTCACGCACAATGTCTTCCGCGGCAATATGGACAAGTGGTGGGATTTCTACCGCGAGCTGTTCAATTTCAAGCAGATCCACTTCTTCGACATTGACGGTCGCATCACCGGCCTGGTTAGCCGCGCCATCACCTCGCCCTGCGGCAAGATTCGCATTCCGCTGAATGAATCGAAGGACGACACCAGTCAGATCGAGGAATATCTGAAGAAGTACCGGGGCGAGGGAATCCAGCACATCGCCGTCGGCACCGAGGATATTTACGGCGCCACCGACCGGCTTGCCGACAACGGCCTGCGCTTCATGCCGGGTCCGCCGGAGTCCTATTACGACATGTCCTATAAGCGGGTGAACGGCCATAGCGAGCCGATCGACCGCATGAAGAAGCATGGCATCCTCATCGACGGCGAAGGCGTGGTGAATGGCGGCATGACGAAAATCCTGCTGCAGATCTTCTCGAAAACCGTGATCGGCCCGATCTTCTTCGAATTCATCCAGCGCAAGGGCGACGAAGGCTTCGGCGAAGGCAATTTCCGGGCGCTGTTCGAGTCGATCGAGGCCGATCAGATCAAGCGTGGTGTCATCGGGACGGCGGCGGAGTAAACTCTCTCGCACGTCTGAAAAGACGCGCGGCGCAGCGAGAGTGATGGGAGGAGTTGAGCATGGACCAGACATCGATCCAGACGTCCGGCGGTGAAGCCGCGGCGACGGACACACTGAAATATATGCCGGGTTTCGGCAACGACTTCGAAACCGAGTCGCTTCCCGGCGCCTTGCCGCAGGGCCAGAACAGCCCGCAGAAATGCAATTACGGCCTCTATGCCGAGCAGCTTTCCGGCTCGCCGTTCACCGCCCCGCGCGGGACGAACGAGAGGTCCTGGCTTTACCGCATCCGCCCGAGCGTGCGCCACACGCGGCGCTTCTCCAACGCTTCCTATCCGCTCTGGAAGACCGCGCCCTGCCTCGACGAGCATTCGCTCCCTCTCGGCCAGCTTCGCTGGGACCCTATCCCCGCGCCGACCGAAAGACTGAATTTTCTGGAAGGAGTACGGACGATCACGACGGCAGGCGATGCCGTGACCCAGGTCGGCATGTCGGCCCATGCCTATGTCTTCAATGAGGACATGGTCGACGATTACTTCTTCAACGCCGATGGCGAACTGCTGATCGTGCCGCAGCTCGGCGCCCTCAGGGTGTTCACCGAAATGGGCATCATGGATGTGGAGCCGCTGGAAATATGCCTCATCCCCCGCGGCATGATGTTCAAGGTCCTCAGGATCGGCGAGCAGCCGGTCTGGCGCGGTTACATCTGTGAAAACTACGGCGCCAAATTCACGCTGCCGGAACGTGGCCCGATCGGCGCCAACTGCCTGGCAAACCCGCGCGATTTCAAGACGCCTGTCGCCGCCTACGAGGACAAGGAGAAGCCTTGCCGCGTGCATGTGAAGTGGTGCGGAAAATTCTATGTCACCGAGATCGGCCATTCGCCGCTCGATGTCGTGGCCTGGCACGGCAATTATGCTCCGTTCAAATACGATCTCAGGACATTTTCTCCGGTCGGCGCCATTCTCTTCGATCATCCCGATCCGTCGATCTTTTCGGTGCTGACCGCCCCGACCGAAGATGCAGGCACGGCGAATGTCGATTTTGTGATCTTTCCGCCGCGCTGGCTGGTCGCCGAGCACAGCTTCCGTCCGCCCTGGTATCACCGCAACATTATGAGCGAGTTCATGGGGCTGATCCATGGCCAGTACGACGCCAAGGAGGAGGGTTTCGTGCCCGGCGGCATCAGCCTGCACAATATGATGCTGCCGCACGGGCCGGATGCGCTCGCCTTCGAAAAGGCAGCCAATGCCGAGCTCAAACCGGTGAAGCTCGATCACACCATGGCCTTCATGTTCGAGACTCGATACCCGCAGCAACTGACGAAATACGCCGCCGAGCTGGAAACGCTGCAGCAGGATTACGTCGAGTGCTGGGACGGGTTGGAACGCAAGTTCGACGGAACCCCCGGTATCAAGTGATAGCATCGGAATCGACACATGAAACTTGCGACCTTGAAGGACTCCACCAGGGACGGCCGCCTCGTCGTCGTGTCCCGCGACCTGACCCGCTGCTCGGAAGTCGGCCACATCGCCCGCACGCTGCAGGCAGCCCTCGACGACTGGGAGCATGTGGCGCCGAGACTCCGGCTGATTGCCGAAGGCATCGAGACCGGCGCCCAGCCGACGCTCCGTTTTCACGAGCATGACGCTACGTCACCTCTTCCGCGGGCCTATCAATGGGCCGACGGTTCCGCCTACGTCAACCATGTCGAACTGGTGCGCAAGGCCCGCGGAGCCGAGATGCCGGCAAGCTTCTGGACCGACCCGCTGATGTACCAGGGCGGCTCGGATGTCTTCCTCGCGCCGCGCGATCCGATCGTCGCGGCCGACGAGGCTCATGGCATTGATATGGAGGGCGAGGTCGCCGTCATCACCGGCGACGTCGGCATGGGGGCAAGCTCTGAGGCCGCCCGCGACGCCATCCGCCTGGTGATGCTCGTCAACGACGTGTCGCTGCGCGGCCTGATCCCCGAGGAACTGGCCAAGGGATTCGGTTTCTTCCAGTCCAAGCCGGCCTCGGCCTTTTCGCCTGTTGCGGTGACGCCGGACGAGCTGGGGGAGGCGTGGGATGGCGGCAAGCTGCATCTGCCGCTGCTCGTCAGCCTGAACGGCAAACCCTTCGGCAAGGCCAATGCCGGCATCGACATGACCTTCGATTTCGGCCAGCTGATTGCCCATGCCGCCAAGACCCGCCATCTCGCGGCCGGAACGATCATCGGCTCGGGAACGGTGTCCAACAAGCGGGACGGCGGCCCGGGCCGGCCGGTCGAAGACGGCGGCGACGGTTATTCCTGCATCGCCGAAATCCGGATGATCGAGACGATCGAAACCGGCGCGCCGACTACGCCCTTCATGCGGTTCGGCGATCAGGTCCGCATCGAGATGAAGGACCGTGCCGGCCATTCGATCTTCGGGGCGATCGAGCAGACGGTCGAACGCTATGGCGGAGTGAGGGCGGAATGAGCGAGGTCGTTCTCTACGACTACTGGCGATCGTCGGCGAGTTATCGCGTCCGCATCGCGCTCAACCTGCTGGAGATCGACTACAGGACGGTGCCAGTCAACCTTCTGGAGGCAGCCCACAGGAAGCCGGACTATCTCGCGCTGAACCCGCAGGGGCTGGTGCCGACCCTGGTGATCGACGGGCAAGTTCTGACCCAGTCGCTGGCCATCATCGAATACCTGGCCGAGCTACGCCCGGAATGTCGGTTGCTACCATCGGACATCACCGACCGTCAGCATGTCCGCGCGTTGGCCTATGCGGTCGCCATGGACATCCATCCGATCTGCAACCTGCATGTCGTGGCGCATCTGATTGAGGTGACCGAGAAGGCTGGCGCGCGCGAGGAGTGGATGAAGCATTTCATCGCAGACGGGCTTGGCAAACTGGAGGCGATGATCGATGACGCCGGCGGAACCTTCAGCTTCGGCGATCAGCCAACGATGGCCGACCTCTGCCTTGTCCCGCAAGTCTATAACGCCCGTCGCTGGGGCGTTGATCTCACGCATCTCAAACGCATCGTCGATATCGATACCCGGTGCGCCGAACTGCCGGCCTTCCAGGCGGCGCATCCCGACTGCGTAAAGCCGTAACGTCACCGTCTTGGTACAAGGCATTAGGCTGAGGCTCGGCGATTGGGCGGAGAGACTACGCGTCCCGCCACGAAGGGAACGTCGCCGCCTGGCCCAGTCGCGTTCCGCTTTCGTCGATAAGCTGCCAGACGGTCACGTTCTCGATCCAGAAACGCCGCCCCGATTTCGCGATCCGGAGGCCGCGGCCATTCTCGACAAAACCATCGCGGGTCACGCTGTCCAGCAGCCGCTGACGCTCGGCGCGATCCGGCTGCTCGGCCGAAAGCCGCGAGGGCAGCGTAATGAATTCATCCCAGCTATATTCGAAGCAGGTCTGCGCGATGCGGTTCGCATAAATGAAGCGCGGGTCGGGCAGGGCATTGTGCGCGAGGACCACGAAAGGCGCGAGGTTGTAGAGCCAGTCCGGCCCTTGCCCCTCCTGAACAAGAGGGCGACCTATAATGCGCAGGTGGCTGCCGGTGAGGAGGGAGAAGAAATCGGGATCGCTCCTCAGGTCAAGGGCGTGATTGCCATAAATAGAAGTCACGAAGTGCCTCGTTGGTCAACTGCTTCGGTGCAGGCGACATAGCCGATATTCATTGAATAGGTCTATGATGTCTTGCGAACCGTGATCCTTTCCGGCGAGGACCGGCATTTACCTTGTCTCAACACTTCTGATTGTGACACTTGCCAGAAGATCGCCCGTTGTGCATTGATCTTAAGCTGCTGGGGTCGCTATCAACATTTCTGCGAAGCTATTGTTCTGCAGACGCAATCGGCGTCGGCTGAGCGCGGACGCCGGCATTCAAGGGGCAGGTGATTTCGTCATCCGGCCACACCCTGGCAAGCTATGCTGCGAATGACGACAGGAGAGGTAGAGGTGCTCGAGGGCTGGGGAAGAATGCGCAGATCCGTCTCATTCATATCGATGCTGCTGGCGTTCGTCGCCATGGCCGGAGAGGGGCATGCAGCCATTTCCTACCAACGTCTGGACGGCGCCCCGGGAGAGCGTGGTCTGGTGATAAAGGGTGTGTTTGAATTCTTCGACGATCCGATGACGCTTGTCGACGAATATACGCAGTACCGTCCGGACTACATCAGCTTTGACTCGCCCGGCGGAAACGTCGTCGCTGCGATCAGGTTCGGCCGCGCCATCCGCGCGTTGAATGCAAAAACGCTGCAGATCAGAGCCCTGGAATGTGCGTCGGCCTGCGCCTTCGCCTTCGTCGGTGGCGTCGAACGGTTTGCCGAGCCGGGCTCCATCGGCGTACATCGCGTTTCCCTGTCCGACGATGTTCCCATGGACAACAAATTGGCAGTCTCGACCGTTCAAGTGATGACCGGGGAGATCATCGGCTATCTCACCGACATGGGGGTAAGCCCCAATCTGCTGTAGCTCAGCCTGTCGATCGACAGCACCGATATAAGGTATCTCACTGCTGCGGAAATGCGGAACTGGAACATCAACACGCCCGAGGACATGCCCGCGCCGCAAGAAAGCGCGTCGCCACCTGAGGACGCGGCGCCTGAGGTGAGCGCAACACCCGCCGTCACGCCGTCGGACTCAAGCGCTTCCGAGGAGGCGGCCGCATCCGAACCCGGCGACCTGACCACGGAAGCGGTTGATTTCGTCAACCGATACAATGACGAATGGTCGAAAGACAACGCCTCGGCTGTTGATTTCATGAAGAGCATCTATGCCGACGAGGTCTCCTTCTTCGGAATCTCGGTCGAAAAAGACGTCGTGCTAAAGGATAAGGCGACCTTCGCCCAACGCTGGCCGCAGCGCATCTACAGCGTCAAGCCCGGCTCAGTGAACGCGAGCTGTGCGGGAAAATGCGAAATGTCGGGAATTGTCGAATGGTTTGCCGAAAACAAGGACACGGGTAAGACGTCCTCCGGAATGGCGGAATTCTCCTTCGTTTGGAACACGGCCTCTCTGCAGATCGAGTCCGAGACCGGAAAGGTGCTCGCCACCGACAAGGGAGCCAAGGCGCCGGACCGGTTGATCCATCAGTGGACAGGACTGGACGACTTCTGCCGCACGAGTGTCGATCGCGAGGGCCCCGAGACGCAGCGGGCGTGCAAACGGCGCGACGAACTCGGTCCGCTACTCAATCGTGTCGACTGGTGCTACGGCCATGAAGGCGAAGCCGGAATAAACTGGGAGTGGCACAAATGCGATGCCAATTCCCGCCGATATACGAGCAAGTAGCACGCAAGTCCAAAGACGAGCGACCGTGGTTGCCCGGAGGAAGAAATGTTGGGAAACTCACATTCCTCAGTGAGGCCGAGCATGTCGGAAGACGAGCATATCGAGGAAAACAGTGTGCTGCCTGGATCTGACGAATCCAAGAAGCCGGCCGAGCGCTACCAACTCGGTCTTTGCCTTTCGGGCGGCGGCTATCGGGCCATGCTTTTCCATGCGGGATCGCTCGCGAGGCTGAACGAGGCCGGTCTTCTGGCGAAGCTCGATATGATCTCCTCGGTCTCCGGCGGATCGATCGCCTCCGGCCTGCTCGCCTATGTGTGGCCGCTACTGACCTTTGAGAATGACGTCGCCGTCAACTTCAAGACGGAATACCTGGATCGCATCCTGGCCTTTAGCCAGGTCTTTGCGGATGGGCCAAGCTTCCTGAAGGGCGTGTTCAATCCCTTCTCGAGTGCGGCGGAGGAAGCCGCCAGACTCTACGACCGACATCTGTTCGACGGAAAGTCGCCAGGCCTGAAAGATCTGCCGAGCTCGCCCTGGTTCGTCTTCTGCTCCAGCAATCTCAGCACGGGTTCGCTCTTTCGGATGTCCAACCGCTATGTCGCGGATTACCGGATCGGCGTGTCGTTTCATCCGGCATTGTCGCTCGCGACCGCGGTCGCTGCTTCGGCCGCATTCCCGCCGGTGCTGTCACCGCTGCGATTGGATCTGTCGCAATTTTCCTGGGAGAGGGAAAAACTCGACGACACCGTTGGCGAACCCGTTGCGCCCGGTAGGGCAATCCTGAGCGACGGCGGTGTTTACGACAATCACGGCATCGAGCCGGCGCTCAAGCGCTGCGACTGCTTGCTCGTCAGCGATGCCGGCGCGCCTTGGCGGTCTTCCAATCGCGGATATTGGAACTATCTGAGCCAGCTCAAACGCGTGCTCGACACGACCGACAATCAGGTGCGGTCGTTGCGGCGGCGAGACCTGATCGGCGACTTCAAGGCGGCAAAACAGGCTGATCTGCTCGGCCTCGACGCTCCCTCGAAATCGGCTTTGCGCGCCAGAACGCGCGGCGTCTATTGGTCGATCGACAGCAGGGATGCCGAACTAGCGCCCTATGCATCTTACACGCTGCCGCCATCTTCGGTCGTTCCCTCCGACGTCGGCACCTATCTTCACTTCCTCGGCGCCAGGGAAACGGAGTATCTGACGAATTGGGGACACTATGTCTGCGACGCGATGCTCAATCGCTTCTATCAATCGCCGCTGGCGCCATCCTCCGGCCCGCCCTTGGCGGCCGGGACGGTGAAGCCCTCCTGGGCGGCACGCGCAAGCAAGCGCCTCTTCGGTTTCCTGCCCTTTTGAACCGCCGGTCTCGCTGTCGACCTAGGCACTGACCGCATCGACGACGTAGCTCGCCATCATCAGATCGAGATGCGCGTCGCCGCCATTCTTGAAGACGGTGATCTGGTCGTCGGACTGGCGGCTTGTCGTACCCGCTGCCACGAGATCGTAGAGATCTCCCCCTCTCCTCCATCTGCCAGCGCAGGCGCCGGTTGATCTCGTCGGATGTCTGGGTGCTCACCCGGTTCGTCGTCGTGGCCATGGTTGCTATCTCCTCTTCGCGGGAGCCATTGGGTGAGCACAAAGTTCCGTGCCTCACCTTGAAGATAAATCAATATATATTATATTAGATCGTATAATGAATTGGACACGGAGCTAGTCATGCCTGTCACGATAATATCCGAGAAACTATCGATCTCGCCGCAGCCGAGCATCGAGGACATCCAGTCGCTTCATGACAAAGGATTCAAGACACTCATCAACAACCGACCGGACGACGAGGATCTTGCCCAGCCTGGAACGCAAGCCGAAAGCCAGGAGGCGAAGCACTGCCACCTGTCCTATGCGTTTGTGCCGGTCACGGCTGGCACGATCACCGAGGCGGATGTGCGTGCGTTCCAGCGCGCGGTCGACAAATCCGAGGGACCCGTATTCGCCCACTGCAAGACCGGCACTCGGTCGCTAAGCCTCTACTTGATCGGCGAGGCCCTTGACGGCCGCATGTCTGCCGACGAGGTCGTCGAATTCGGACGCAGCCGCGGCTTCGACACCAGCGCCGCCGCAGCCTGGCTCGTGCAACATGCTGCCCGCAGGCCGCAGGTGGAGGGCTTCTTCGACAAGCGCACCTGGAGCGTCCAGTACGTGGTGTCCGATCCCGCGACCCGTAAGTGCGCCATCATTGACCCGGTGCTCGACTTCGATGAGAGGGCCGGTGCGACGGCGACCATCAATGCCGACGCGATCCTCGACTACGTCCGCGACAACGGGCTGACGGTCGAGTGGATCCTCGACACCCACCCGCACGCCGACCACTTCTCGGCGGCCGAGTATCTGAAGGAGAAGACTGGCGCGCAGACAGCGATTGGCGAGCGCGTCGTGGACGTCCAAAAGCTGTGGAAGGGCATCTACAACTGGCCTGAGCTTGCCACCGACGGCTCCCAATGGGACCGGCTGTTTGCCCATGGCGAGACCTTCGAGGTCGGCTCGATCAAAGCCAAAGTGCTTTTCTCTCCGGGACATACGCTCGCCTCCATCACCTATGTGATCGGCGACGCGGCCTTCGTGCACGACACGCTCTTCATGCCCGACAGCGGTACGGCACGCGCCGATTTCCCCGGCGGTGACGCCCGCGTCCTGTGGAAGTCGATACAGGACATCCTCGCGCTCCCGTACGAGACGCGGATATTCACGGGCCACGACTACCAGCCGGACGGTCGAGCGCCTCGATGGGAAAGCACGGTGGTGGAGCAGATGAAGTCCAACCCGCATCTTTCCGGCGTGACCGAAGAGGAATTCGTGACGCTGAGGACGAGGCGTGACAAGACGCTGCCGATGCCGAAGCTCATCCTTCATGCCCTGCAGGTGAACATCCGCGGCGGACGTCTGCCGGAGCCGGAGGCCAACGGCAGGCGTTACCTCAAGTTTCCACTCGATGCACTGCAGGGAGCAGCATGGGAATGACGACCGATCTAAAGGCGATGATGAGGGCGGGGCTTTCCCCCGCCGAGATGGCCAGCCGGGCCGGAGAGGTAGCGAACCTGCTGAAGACGCTGTCCCATCCGGCGCGCCTGATGATCGTCTGCTCGCTCGTGGAAGGCGAGTATTCGGTCGGCGAGCTTGAAGAGAAGCTCGACGTCCACCAGCCGCATCTGTCGCAGCACCTGACGGTACTGCGTGGCTCCGGGATTGTCGAAACCCGGCGGGAGGGGAAACAGATCTTCTATCGCCTGACGGAAGAAAAGGCCGCGCAACTGGTCGCTGCCCTCTATGACATCTTCTGCGTGAAGGATGACAAATGAACGCATATCTGCCCTCATTGGTCGGGGGCATGCTGATCGGCGCATCGGCTGTCATGCTTCTGCTCCTCAACGGCCGGATTGCCGGGGTTAGCGGAATTGTCGGGCGTCTCGCCCAAGGCGTGGGACTGACCACCAATCTTGCGTTCGTGCTCGGGCTGCTGCTCGGGCCACTCGCATACCTGCTCATGTTCGGCGGCTGGCCGGTCGTGCAGATCACCACCGGCTGGCCGCTGCTCATCGTGGCCGGACTGCTTGTCGGCTTCGGCTCACGCATGGGATCGGGCTGCACCAGCGGACACGGCGTGCTTGGGCTTGCCCGCCTGTCTACGCGATCGATGGTCGCGGTCGCCACGTTCCTGACCGCCGGCGCGGTCGCCGTCGCAATGCTGCGAGGTCTCGGACTATGAAGCGGAACATCTACAGATTCGTGGCCGCTCTCGCCTCGGGTATCGTCTTCGGCTTCGGACTGTCCCTGTCCGGCATGCTAAACCCGGTCCGGATCCAAGGCTTCCTCAACGTGTTCGGCGTCTGGGATCCGAGCCTTGCCTTCGTTCTCGGCGGCGCCGTCGTCGTCGCCTTTATCGGAGTGCAGGTGATGAAACGGATGAAGCGTCCCGCCTTCGACGACAGCTTCCACGTGCCGATGAACCGTCGGATCGATGCTCCGCTGGTCGTTGGTTCGGCCTTGTTCGGCCTGGGCTGGGGGATCGGTGGTTTCTGTCCCGGTCCGGCAGTCGCATCCCTATCGGTCGGTCTTCCGCAGACGTTCTTGTTCGTCGTCGCCATGCTGATCGGGATGACCTTGTATGACAGAGTATGGAGCAGACGGACGTGAACACCTCCATTTGGGCGGCAGTTGGCTCCGGCGGAATCGTCGGCTTCATGCTCGGCCTGCTCGGCGGCGGCGGGTCCATCCTGGCAACGCCCCTTCTGCTCTATGTGGTGGGGGTGACGCAGCCGCATATCGCGATCGGAACGGGTGCGCTCGCTGTTTCGGTGAATGCGTTCGCAAACTTTGCCAGCCACGCGATCAAGGGCCACGTCTGGTGGCGCTGCGCGGCCGTCTTCTCTGCACTCGGCGTCGTCGGCGCCCTCGGCGGCTCCAGTCTCGGCAAAGCGATGGACGGAGATCGCCTGATTTTCCTGTTCGGCATCCTCATGCTCGTCGTCGGCGTCCTGATGCTGAAGCCCAGGAAGCCAGTATCGATAGAATGCCGGCCCGTCGATCTTAAGATGTGCCTTGCCACCGCGGCCGTGGCACTCGCCGCCGGCGCTGCATCCGGCTTCTTCGGCATCGGCGGGGGCTTCCTGATCGTTCCCGGCCTCATGCTGGCGACGGGCATGCCGATGATCAACGCGATCGGGACATCTCTCCTCTCCGTCGCTGCGTTCGGACTGGCGACGGCCCTGAGCTATGCCAGTTCAGGCTTGGTGGATTGGTGGCTTGCCTCCGAGTTCATTGGCGGTGGCATTGTCGGCGGCGTTTTTGGCATGCTGCTCGCTGCGCGGCTCAGCGCCTACAAGAACATCCTCAACCGCCTGTTCGCAGCGCTTATCTTCGTGGTTGCTGCTTATATTTTGTATCGGCACTGGGGGACGGTGGTGCCGGGCTAGGGCGCCAAGCGAAGGGCTCGACAGCGGACGAGCCGCGACTTCCGGCCAGAAGTGACCCTTCGCGTATGAAGAGCGAGTGACCCTTTCAACACCAACACGTTGACCATCTCGTAGAGCCCAGCGGCGTCGTTGCTGGTGAGAACCAGATGTTCAGTCCCCATAGTGTCTGAAAGCGACATGCTACCATTCCGGCACGGCCGCACACGGAGCGCGGCCGTGGCTCCCTGCGTCAATGCGCCATGAATATTGGCATGCTGCTTTGCTCGATCATGTTACGCGTCACGCCTCCGAAGAGTGTCTGCTGCCAGCGAGGGTGATTGTATGCGCCCATGACGATCAAATCGGCATTCACATCCGTCGCATGCTGCCTCAAGATCTCGTCAGCCCTGTTTCCGCCGCTGGCCACACGATCCACCTGAACCTTGACCCCGTGACGGGAGAGGAAGCTTGCGATGTCGGCCCCTGGCTCCTCTCCATTTACCCGCTCTCGCGAGACTGGATCGATCATCGTCACGTAGACGCAGTCGGCCGTCTTCAACAGGTCAAGGGCCTGCCTTGCGGCACGCGACGCCTCGTCGCTCGAATCCCACGCCAGCACGATCGATTTGGAAGTAGAAGAGAGCGGCCGCCCCCCGCGGTTGATGATGACCGGCGTCGGCGTCCGGAACAGAGCGCCATCCATGACCCGTTTCTGGAGCTCCTCGTCCTTGCAGGCTTGGCGACCGACAAGTACGACGTCGGCATAGAGCGCCCGTTCTGCAATGTCCTCCCGCGCAAAGGCATATTCCGTATAGACGTCCTGCACATCGTAGGACAGTCCGGTGCGCGAGAGATACGCCTTGATCTCTTCGGCTTTCTTGACGAGTTCCTCGATTTCGCGTTGGCGTTCTTCCAGCCAGACGGTCGACAGGGAGTTGTATTCTCCGATCATTGGCGACGCTCCCATGCAGAGCACGACCGCGCTGAGATGTGCTCCGGAGGCCCCGCAAAACTCCACGGCCGCCTTCAGGTCTTCGTCGAAATATTTGGAAGTCAGGATGCTCATTACCGTGCGAATGGACATTTCGATCACCTCTCTTGTTGAATATCGAGAGGATAACGGCACTTGCGGCGACGTTCTTTGATCTTCGTCAAGCATGGGATGAACGATCGCGGCGTCGCCGGGAGACCAACTTGTCGACCTCGGTCACGAGAACGAGGGAGCTAGCGATCAGCATGCTGAGGCCCCATTCGAGAGGCATGATCGGCGACAGGCCGAGCGTTCCGCTAAGCCACGGCACGTACATCGCCGAGATGTGGATCGTCTGGGCGGCGAGCACGCTGAGGAGCAGGAAGCGGTTTCGAAGGATATCGACGGAGAATATCGATCGTCTTTCGGAGGAGCATGCCAGGGTCTGGACGTTCTCGAACATCACGAAGATGAGAAGCGTTATGTTGCGGGCTTCGGGAACGCCATATCCATGCGCAATCATCCACTGGAATGCCAGGAACGCCGCTCCGCCGATCACGACCGTCGATTGGACGACGCGCTGGATCATCGTCCCGTCGAGGACAGGTTCGAGCGGAGAACGTGGCGGCCCCGCCAGTTCGTCTCCTTCCGGCCTGCCGCCGGCAAGCGCGACGTCCTGGATGCCGTTTGTCACGAGATTGAGCCATAAGAGCTGAACAGGGAGGAGCGGCATGGGCAGGCCGAACGGCAGCGCGAGCATGAAGAGCAGGACCTCGGCGGCGCCCGTTGCGACCGACATCAGCACCACCTTGCGGATGTTGCGATAGGCCGCCCTGCCTTCTGCGATCCCCGCGACGATGGATGCAAAGTTGTCGTTCGTGACGACAAGATCGGCGCTTTCCTTCGCCACCTCGGTTCCCCTGAGTCCCATCGCGACTCCGACATGCGCCTTCTTCAACGCCGGGCCGTCGTTCACGCCGTCTCCGGTGACGGCGACGATGTGGCCATTGCGGATCAGAGATGCGACGATCGCCGATTTCTGCGTTGGCTGCACGCGGGCGTAGATGCGGGCCTCCCTTGTGATCTCGTCCAGCCGTTGGTCGCCCGCTCGAGCGGCTTCATCGATGTCGTGGCCCGAAACGACCTGGCCCGCGTGAAAGCCCAGGCCGGCATCTCGGGCAATCGCGGCAGCAGTCCGCGGGTCGTCCCCGGTCACCATCACGACCTCCACGCCCGCCGCGTGGCAGTCTTTCATAGCGTTCGGCACTTCGGGCCGGACCGGGTCCTGCAGTCCGGCCAGCCCCAAGAACACGAGATCGACAAGGTGACCGTGTCCGAGGCTTCCGGCAAGGGACGCGCCGATTTCCCCTTCGGCGAACGCGAGCACCCTGAGGCCTCGAGCGGCCATTTCTTCCTTCTGCGCCAAAAGCGACGTACGGTCGATTTCGACTACGTTTCCCGCGGAGTCCATGCGATCAGACATTTCTATGAGCACCTCCGACGCTCCCTTGACGAAGACATGAATCCGATCATCGCCGTGGTGGAAGGATGCAGCGTATTTGTGCTCGGGCTCGTAGGCGATCCTTGCCGCCAGCGGGTATCGGTCGTTCAACTCTTCCTGTCCCAGCCCGGCCTTCCGTCCTGCTGCAAGAAGCGCCACGTCGACCGTGTCTCCGGCGGCGACCCAGAGATCGTCGCGGCGAGCCAGGGTTCCTTCGTTTGCGAGTAGTGCGGCGCGTAGCAGCCTGCGCGCCCTCTCGCGGACAAGGTCGCTGTCCAGGCCGCTCGCCCTGATCTCGCACTTGTCGAGATCTGCATGGGCGTCCAGGGCGATGTCCGTGCCGTCCGGCAGGCGAATTTCGGTTACCGTCTGCACGTTGCTGGTCAAGGTCCCCGTTTTGTCCGTGGCGATGATTGTAGTCGAACCCAGGGCCTCAACGGCCGGCATGCTTCGGACGATGACGTTGCGGGCGGCCATCCGCCGCATGCTGACGGCAAGCGCGACGGAGATCGCGATCGGGAGCCCTTCGGGAACAGCGCTCACCGCCAGTCCAACGGACATCATCACAAGGTCGTGCAGAGGTTGGCCCCGCATGAAGCCCGCGACGACCAGCAACAAAGCTGCCAATCCTACGAAAACCGCGAGCGCATTCGTGAACTTCGCCAGACGGGCAACAAGCGGGGGCTGCGACGAACTGGCTCTTCCCAACTCGGCGGCGATGCCGCCAAGCATGGTCGCGGTACCTGTAGCGGTCACGACGCCCTTGGCTCGCCCGCGCGTCACCAAGGAACCCGCGAGCAGCATGGAACTGGCGGTTTCATTCGACGATCCTTCGACGGTTCGCCCTTTGGGAACCGGCATCGACTCGCCGGTCAGAAGCGACTCGTCGCATCGGAGATCACTTGCATCGACAAGCATCAGATCGGCAGGGATTCGGTCGCCGGATTCCAGAAGAACGAGATCGCCCACGACCAGCCGCTTGGCCTCGATCCTGCAAGCCACGCCGTCCCGTATGACCCTGGCCGACGGCTGCTCAAGCTTGCGAAGGGCGGCGGCCGCTCGATCCGCAGAATACTCCTGGTAGGTGCCTATGGAGGCATTGATCAGAAGCACGGCGAGAATGAACAGGCCGTCTTCGATTCTGCCGGTCGCAAACGAGAGCGCCGATGCCAGCAAGAGGATGTAGATGATCGGATTGCGAAATTGGAGGAGAAAGACCCGCAGCGGCGATGGGGGCTCAGGCTCGGGCAGCGTGTTGGGTCCCAGCTCGGTGAGGCGTTCCTCGGCCTCGATGCTTGTCAGTCCGATCACCGCAGGCGTCGTGGGGGCGGGTGTCTGCGCCGTCAGATTCATCATGGGCTCCGGGCTTGTCGCGACGATTCATTGAAGGCTCCCCCGACAGCCTATGTGCTCCCGCGCAAGAGGCATTGACCGGGATCAAGGAGCTTCGATCGAACTGAGATATGCTGGAGCCGATTTATGGACCGCGGCTTTATGCGGCCACGCGCTGCGCTTGGATTGGTTCCCGACGATGCCGCGTGTGGACCCGCATTGATCAGGCAAGATTGGAAGGCACTAAAATGAACAAAAGCTCAGTACAGGCCGTGTTGCAGACGATGAAGGATGACCTTGTCCGTCGTCTCGGAGCGATCGATGCGGACCTCTGCGTCGCGCTCGAGAAGGACAGCGAGGAGCGCGCGACCCAGGTTGAAAACGATGAGGTTCTTCGCGAGATGCAAGCCGAGGGGCGCGACCAGATCGAGGCCATCGACGCGGCGATCGACCGGCTGAACGACGGCACATACGGGCGATGCGTCAAATGCCACCGCTCGATCGGCAAGGAGCGCCTCGCGGCGGTCCCCTATACACCGTTCTGCATCGATTGCGCAAAATCGTTCCGCTGAGGCTTCTGGATTGATGGGGGGGTGAGAGGTGGCTACAGCGGCGGCTTGGTGGGCTGGTAGGTGGACGTGGCCTGAGGGCGGGCTGTCGCGACTGAGGGAAGGAGACTCCCGGTCGGGCCTTCTGGTGCTGTCGTCGCTGCTTGCGCTTGCGGCCGCATTTGCCTTCTATCTCGCGGGTCACGGCCCTGGATATCGGTTAATCCTGGTCGGCTGCACCAGCCTGAGTCTGCTGTCCCTTTGCGTTGAAATCGCCAAGAAGCTGCAGAAAGAGGAATACGGTCTGGACCTGATCGCGGCCCTGGCCATGGGGTCCTCCTTATGGTTCGGCGAATATCTCGCCGGAGCGATCGTCGGCCTCATGTATTCCGGCGGTCAGTTTCTGGAGGCATACGCACATCGTCGCGCCGACGAGGGGATGTCGGCTTTGCTGGCGCAAGTTCCGCGGACCGCCCTGCGGCTTGCCGGGAGTGGCTTCGAAGAAATTCCGATCGAGACGGTCGCAGTCGGCGACGTGCTCCTGATACGCAAGGGAGACGTCGTACCGGCGGACGGGGCGCTCGTCGGCGAATTCGCAACGATCGACCAGGCGGTTTTAACCGGAGAGCCTTTCCCGGTGCGCATCGCCAAGGGTGGAAGCATTTCGAGTGGCGCTACGAACGAGGGCGACGCGGTTGAAATCCGTGTTCTAAGCCGTGCCGAGGACAGCACCTATGCAGGAATAGTCAGACTCGTGGAAGCGTCGAAGCGATCCAAGGCGAAGCTGATGCGCCTGGCCGACCGGTTCTCGGTCTGGTTCCTGTTCGCTACGATCGCGGTCGCAGGACTATCGGCAATCTTGTCCGGAGACATGTCACGGATCGTGGCCGTGCTGGTCGTCGCCACGCCATGTCCGTTGATCTTAGCCGTACCCGTCGCACTTGCGGCCGGCACTTCAAAAGCCGCCAAGGAGGGCGTTCTGGTGAAGGGAGCGGGACCTCTTGAGGCCCTCGCCCAAGCCACCGTAGTAGTGTTCGACAAGACGGGGACGCTCACCGCAGGACAGCCCGAAGTCGGCGCGATAGACGGCCCGGAGCATCCAGACAGAATCCTGCGGCTGGCCGCCTCGCTGGACCAGGCGTCCGGCCATGTGGTCGGGCGCGCGCTGGTGGACGAGGCGCATAGGCGTGGATTAGTGTTGACCCGCCCGTCGGGGGTGACCGAGACTGCGGGATCCGGGATCTCCGGAATCGTCGATGGCGTGCATGTCGACGTCGGAGGAGACACCTATTTCGGAGAGGCTCCGCCGTCCGGGCCGAACGGTTCAAGCAGCGCAATGCGTGTGAAGGTGCTCTTTGACGGCGCGTCGGCTGGCACGATCACGCTCGAAGACCGGCTTCGCAAAGACGCCGTCCAGCTCGTCAACCAGCTCAGGGCATCAGGGATTTCTCGAATAGTCCTCGCTTCCGGGGACGAGCTGCCTATCGCGACAGCCATAGCTCGCTCTCTGGGCCTGGACGACGTCGCGGCGAGGCTCGATCCCGCAGACAAAGTCGCAGTCATCGAGAAGGAGCGCGTCCACGGGAGAGTTCTGATGGTCGGCGACGGAGTGAACGACGCGCCAGCGCTGGCGGCAGCCGAAGTCGGAATCGCGGTGGGCGTCGAAAACCTTGCGGCGGCTGCGGAGGCTGCGGATATCGTGCTCGTCCGGGACGACCTCACGCAGATAGTGAAGGCGATCGGCATCGCGCGTCGTTCACGCAAAATCGCGCTTCAGAGCATCTATACGGGTATAGGTCTCTCGCTCATCGCGATGGGGTTTGCGGGAGCGGGATACCTTCCGCCGGTTGGCGGCGCGTTGCTTCAGGAGGCCATCGACGTGGCGGTCATCCTCAACGCCCTTCGCGCCCTCTAATGGGCGAGAAGCACTGGTAGCTCGGCCTTGACGAGCAGTTCCCGAGTGACGCCGCCGAGGATGAATTCACGAAGCCGGGAATGGCCAAATCCGCCCGCGACCAGAAGGTCCGCTTTTCGTTCCAGCGCGGCCGATTGGATGGCAGCGGTCGCGGTCTCTCCACCTGCCTGAATCGATACGTCTTCCACTTCGAATCCCGAGTGCTTCAAAGAAGAGATCAGTAACGAGCGGTTCGCCTCGTCGATCTCCTTGTCGTCGGTGATCGAGATGACCTGCACCTTGGTCGCGCGTTCGATGAAAAAGCGGGCGCAGGATAGGGCACGTGCTGCGGTGGCGCTGCCGTCCCAGGCAACGGCGATCGTGTCCACGCGAGAGCAGACGCTGGTGGCGGGAAACAGTACGATAGGACGGCCGCTCCCGAACAGCAGCGTCTCGGAAAACTGGCGGGACAGTTCCGAGGCCTCGACGATGGAGAGGTCGTGACACCTGGCGATTTCGGAAAAACGTTCGTAGACGAACGGCTCCGTGGCCTCGAATCCATGGATTCGCACTTCGACGCCAGTCTCCGAAACAGCGTGATCGAGATGTTCCCGCAACAAAGTCCCGCTGTGCCGGCTATTCCCCTCTGCTTGTTCCCGCCATGTGTCGACATCGATAAAAGTGGGAAAGGGCTGATGGACCTGGGGGATCCGGACTTGCGGGATGCTGGCGACGAGATCGGCGTCGTTCTGCCGAGCGAGGCCGATAGCATTGTCGACTATGGTGAAGGAACTGGGGTCGGGATAGGTCGATAACGGGAGATGGAACTGCGGCTTCATGCTGGCCTCCTGAGGTTAAACAGCCGTCATGATGCCTGCCGCGGAGAGAGTTCGCATTGCGCTTTGTCAAGGCCGCGGCGCAACGAAGCTCCTATGATCTTGCCTTCATTAAAGCTGGAGGACACGTCCATGACGATCAAGCTGACGGAGATCAACCCCGGTGAGTGCTACCGGATCCTTGAGAACGAGCGCTTCGGTCATCTCGCCTGCTGCAAGGATGGGCAGCCTTACGTGGCGGCGATCTATTTCGCCTTTTCCAGCGGGGTTGCCTATAGCTTCACCATGCCCGGCAAGAAGCTCGACTGGATGCGGGGAAACGACAAGGTCTGCCTTCACGTCGAGCAGCGTTCGAGCGCAGGCGGGTGGACGAGCGTCGTTGTCGAAGGCAGGTTCGAGGAGTTTCCTGACAGCGACGCGCGACGAAGCGAAAGGCTCCATGCATGGTCGCTTCTCCAAAAGTATTCGGACTGGTGGGAGATCGGCTCCATGAAGCCCCACGAGCTCCCCATGCTCGACGGCTCTCCTCACGTCTTCTACGGGATCGTCGTAACGGCCGTGTCGGGTCGAAGCGCAGTCAGGACGGAATGACCGACGATCCTCGCGCTGATTCCACATCCCGCAAACGGAGCACCACATGCCAATTCCCTCAGCCTGCATCGCAGCGAAACGCTCAACGCCGACCTCCCGCCCATTGTTAGCAAGCGGTTCCTGATCCAAGTCACTACGGATTTGACGGCGTCCGCCGCGCGACGGGGCTACGATACTGTGAATTCCTGGCTCGACTTGTCTGCAGCATCGACAACGGTGATGCGGTCGAGGTCCTTTCGGACGACGTTGAGAGCGAGCTGGAGCAGTATCCCAGGGAGGCGGCGCGGCTATGCGAGGCCGGGTCAAGAACGTTGTCGCACGCCGCCGAACTGTATTGTGACGCCGCCTCCTGTCAGGTTAGCGAGGCTGAAGCGAAGACTGTCGTGTGAAGCGCGGGGCTTACCGGGTCGTTCGCAAGACGAGCACGGAGCATGGGGCACGCTGCACGACATGGTCCACGACCGAGCCGAAGACTCGGTCGAGCACGTCGTCTCGGTGAGAGGCAATCACAACGAGATCGGCGGCGATCTCCTTCGCCATGGCGATGATGACCTGAGACGGGTTGCCCGCGCGGACGTGTATCAAAGCAGGAGTGTTGGTCGACCGCAAAGCTTCCGAAAGTCTGCTCTCGGCGGCGGCCATCACATCGACCGCCCAATCGTCCGGCGCGGCAGACAAAGGCAGACCCTCAACCGCGTGAATGAGATGGAGGCTTCCGTTGGGCGCGAGCTGCGCGCGGGCCGTTTCGACGAGCTGTAGCATGCGTTGCCGGGATCCTCGGCCGATGGCGCAGACGATGGTGGCGAACATGTCAGTATATGTCCTTTCCAGATGGGCTGACGAACTCGGTCGTCAGCCCATCGTCATGCGCTTCCTTGAGAAGCCGATCGGCGCTCATGATGTCGAGACACATGGTGCCAGTGAAGGATTGCCGGAGCGCGCAGCAAAAATGGTCTCTCGCCCACGCCTCGCCTCGCGGCGTCACTGCTGTCACCTCCCAGCGATCCTCGTCTCGACGTCCGAGAACAAGGTCTGCGCACGTTCGCTCGACCGGAGGAATGGTCGTGGCTACGTCGGTTGCTGTCTTGCGTGCCTCTTCTTGTTCGCGCATGTCCGTCTCCTTTGGATGAGGTCGTGGCGCTGTGTCCACGAGCCTATCTGCTCTAAGACAATCGGTCTTTGACGAGTATCAATCCGGATGTTTGACCGGGATCAAGCCGGGGCCCGGTAGGTGGTGATACGACTATAGCGATGCCCATGCCGATGGAGGGAAACGTGAGGGCCATGGTACTGGAAGAGGTGGGGCAGCCGCTCCGTCTAGTGGAGCGGCCGGACCCGCCAGCGTCGCCCGGCCACGTCGTCGTCAAGGTGGAGGCCTGCGGCGTCTGCCGGACGGACCTTCACGTCTGCGACGGAGACCTCTCCCAGTCAAAGCTTCCCCTCGTTCCGGGGCATGAGATTGTGGGAACCGTGATCGCAGCGGGCGAGGGCGTTCCTCGTCGTCTTATCGGTCGAAAAGTCGGGGTACCCTGGCTGGGCCACACCTGCGGCCACTGCCCATATTGCCGACAGGGTCGCGAGAATCTTTGCGACGCCCCCGGCTTCACCGGCTACTCGATCGACGGCGGCTTCGCGACGCATGCGGTCGTCGAGGCGGGCTACGCGTTCGAATTGCCTAACGATACGGACTCGGTGGCGACCGCGCCTCTTCTCTGCGCTGGCCTCATCGGCTGGCGATCCTTGAAGATGGCGGGCGAGGGGAGGACGATCGGCATCTACGGGTTCGGCGCGGCCGCCCACATCCTCGTGCAGGTGTGCAAGCATCGGGGCCAGAGCGTCTATGCGTTCGTGCGTCCTGGAGACGAGGCTGGGCGGAAGTTCGCGCTTGATCTTGGCGCCGTCTGGGCCGGGTTCTCCGGTGAGAGGCCGCCGGTGCCCCTCGACGCCGCCATCATCTTCGCGCCGGCCGGCGAGCTCGTGCCGATGGCGCTCGACGTAGTGCGGAAGGGCGGAACGGTGGTCTGCGGCGGCATCCACATGTCAGACATCCCGAGCATGCCCTACCGTCTGCTCTGGGGCGAGCGGCGGGTCGTCTCGGTGGCGAACCTGACGCGGGGCGACGGGGCGGAATTCTTCTCGATCGCGAAGGCGGCCGAGGTCAGATGCGTGACCATCGTCTACGCGCTTGAACATGCAAACGAGGCTCTCGACGACCTGCGGGCAGGCCGCATCAACGGCGCAGCCATCATCGTGCCATAGCCGCCATCCGCGTTGACGAGGATCAATGCGGATCGATCGGGCAAAACGGAAGCTTCTTCGTCAAGACGTCCGTCGACAACCGGCGGCGCTTCCGCGAGGAGATCAGAGATGTCGCGTTCGTTGCTAGCCCTGGGGGCGCTCTTCATCGCAGGTGAGAGCCTGTTGTCGGCTCCAGCCGTTGCAAACAGCCTGTCGCTCGCGCCCATGCTCCAGCGTGTCGTGCCGAGCGTCGTCAGCATCTCGGTGCAGGGCAAGGAACTCGACGACGCGGATGCGACGCTTGCCGATCCCTTCTACAGAAAGTTTTTCGGACTACCTGACGACGCCGCGCCGGCAGAGAACGGCTTCCAATCGGCCGGCTCGGGTGTCGTCATCGACGAGGTCCACGGCTACATCGTCACCAACCAACATGTCATAGCAAGCGCCTCGAAAATCGAGGTGGCGCTCTCCGATGGCCGACGCTTCAAAGCGAAACTCGTCGGCGCCGATCCCGAGACGGATGTCGCCGTCGTTCAAATTCCACCCGATCATCTTGTTCATGCCGATTTTGGAAGCGCGTCCTCGCTCCATGTCGGCGACGTCGTCGTGGCAATCGGAAATCCCTTCGGCCTGGGCCAGACCGCCACTATGGGCATCGTCAGCGCGCTTGGACGCCGGGCCGTGGGATCGGAGGGGTACGAAGGATTCATTCAGACGGACGCTTCGACAAATCCCGGCAACTCGGGCGGCGCACTTGTAAACGAGGACGGCGTCGTCGTCGGGATCAACAGCGCGATCATCGGGCCGGCCGGCGGAAGCATCGGCATTGGTTTTGCAGTGCCCGCCGAGACCGTCGGCATCGTGATGCGGCAGCTCATCCTGACCGGCAAGCTGGTACGCGGCGAGGTGGGACTGGTCACGCAGGACCTGACGCCCGGTCTTGCAAAAGCGTTCGGCGTGGATGAAGGGCCGGGGGCGCTCGTCAGCGAAGTCCGGCCCGGTTCGCCGGCTGCGAATGCAGGAATTCAGCCGGGCGACGTCGTCCGAATGGTCGACGGAAGGACGGTGCGCGGCGCGTCCGACGTACGCAGGCTTGTGGGATCGCTACCATTGCAGTCCAAGCCATCCTTCCAGATCGATCGCGCCAGCCGAAGGATAGAGGTCTTTCCTGAGGTATCCGCCGCACCGGTCGCCGAACCGGCCGCTCCTCGTACCATCCATATCTCCCGTGGCCCTCTCGCCGACGTCGAGATGGCGAACTCCCCCGACGGTCTCGGCGCGCGCGTCGTCGTCGCGACGGAGGGCTCGGTCGCTGCACAGGCCGGCCTGCAGCCGGACGACGTTATCGTCGCCGTCGACCAGCAGCCGGTGACCGACGTCGGGCAACTTCTCGCAATTCTCTTGAAGGAGCATGCCCGCGCTCTCATCACCGTCGTGAGGAGCGGCCACCGCGTCTTCGTGGCCGCCGACGTGCAGACTCAGTAGCGAGTTCGCAGACGATGTTCGGTCCGCTGAGATCTCAAGGTCGCTCACCTGCTTGATGAAGATCAAAGACGGAATTCTACGGCGCTGGCACGATCGGCACGTCGCAAACCTGAAGGAGGTTGTCATGAACGACATTCAACTCAGACAGAACATTCTTGACGAAATGGAATTCGAGCCCAGCATCGACGCGGCTGATATCGGCGTCGCGGTCGACAGCGGGATTGTAACCCTGACGGGTCATGTGCGCACCTACGCGGAGAAGGAGGCCGCCGAGCGGGTGGTTCGTCGCGTCAAGGGCGTGCGCGGAATTGCTGCCGAAATTGAAGTGCGGATCTTCGGACCCAAGGAAACAGACGACGACGACATCGCCCGGCGAGCTGTCAAAATGCTCGACTGGAACGTTTCCGTGCCAAAGGATTCCGTGCAGGTGCGGGTTCTCACAGGGTGGGTGACCCTGCGGGGCGAGGTCGAGTGGCAATATCAAAAGAACGCGGCTTACGACGCAGTGCGCGATCTCGCCGGCGTGGTGGGGGTATCCAATCTCGTGGAGCTGAAGCCCCGCGTTACGGCCGTGGATGTCAAGAAGCGCATAGAGGATGCGTTTCAGCGCGACGCCGCTCTTGACGCCGATGCAATTAGGATCGATGTGAAAGGCAGAAAGGTTATCCTCTCAGGCAAGGTGAAGACCTGGTCGGAACGGCAGGCGGCGGAACGCGCTGCATGGTCCGCTCCGGGGATCAGCACTCTCGACGATCGGCTGACGGTCGGGTGATCGAATATCGTGGGCTGCTAGACGTTAGCCGCTCCGCCTACATTCAGCAGCAAGGGCGCCGCTGAGCGCCCTTTGCATAGCCTCAAATTTCCGAGATCGACTTGCGCGCAAATCTCGTCTCCGAAATTCCGTGCTTGCCAATGCAGAGCCTCCGTCGCGAGTGCAGGGAAACCTTTGTTGTTCTTGGAGAACGGCCTTGGGCGGGGACGTAGCCCGCGGGATCTTCCGCGAAGACAGACATGCGCCTCGACGCCGTCCGCGCCGCGTTCATTTTTTTAAATTGAAATCCTGCAGTCGAGCAGAATCTCGATCATGCCTCGCGTCGAGCAGCAGCCTGAGACGAGCCGACATCTCCGAAGCCGTATACGGCTTCTTCAGCCAGCCGGCGCCCGCTTCGATCTCCTTCTCCGCAGCATGAGGCTCCGAAAAGCCCGACGTGAGAAGAATTTTCACCGTCGGCCAGCGCTCGCGTACCCTTCGGGCCAGTTCGTCGCCGTTCATCCCAGGCATGGCAACATCGGTGAACAGAAGCGCTACGTCATGCGCCGCCTCCAGCTCCTTCAACGCGTCGATCCCGTTCGTAGCTTCGATCACTGAATAGCCAAGCGTCTCCAGACGGCCGACCGTCACTCTGCGAACTCTCGCGTCGTCCTCGACCACCAGGATGGTTTCCGTGCCTCGAGACGGGGCGTCCTCGGCCCGCTGTTCGCCGGGAAGGGAATCTTTTCCGGCGTCGGCGCGTGGAAGGAAGAGGCGTACCGTCGTCCCCTCGCCAGGTTCGCTATAGAGCTGCAAGTGTCCTGCGGATTGCTTGGCGAAACCGTAGACCATGCTGAGCCCAAGTCCCGTTCCCGAACCCGTCGGCTTTGTTGTGAAGAACGGTTCGAAAGCACGTTCCATCACCTCCGAGGTCATTCCAGTGCCCGTGTCTGTCACCGAAATGAGGACGTATTTGCCGGGGCGGATCGCCGGGTACATGCCGGCGTAGTCTGAGTCGATCTCGACGCCGGATATCTCGATCGCCAGGCGGCCGCCGGCAGGCATCGCGTCCCTGGCGTTGAGCGAAAGGTTGAGAAGCGCGCTCTGGAGCTGCGCCTTGTCCGCCATTGCGCTCAGCCGCCGTCCAGGAATGATCGTCCGGAGCTCGACGGAGTCGCCGAGCGTTCGCTGGACGAGGTCTGAAAACTCTCCAAGCAGGGCGCCGACGTCCAGCACCTTCGGTGCGAGAGCTTGCCGCCTTCCGAACGCCAGAAGCTGCGAGGTCAGTCTGGCGCCGTCGTCGGCCGCGGACTGCGCCTCGCGCAGCAGGGACAACTGCCCCGGCTCGGCCAGACGGGCCTCCAGCATTTCGAGGTTGCCGCTGATGACGGCGAGCAGATTGTTGAAGTCGTGGGCGAGCCCTCCAGTCAACTGGCCGACCGCCTCCATCTTCTGCGACTGCCGGAGCTCGGCTTCTATGCGGTGGCGGCTCGTGAGATCCCTTACGAAGCCCGTGAAGGTCCGCTTGCCGCCCACGATCGCCTCGCCGACCGAGAGCTCCATCGGAAAGGTGGTCCCGTTCTTTCTGAGACCGACGACCACGCGCCCATAGCCGATGATCCGGCGGCGCCCGGTCCGGATGTATGAATCCAAGTATCCGTCGTGCGCCTCCCGGTCGGGCGAGGGCATCAGCATGGAGACGTTCCGCCCGGTGGTCTCGTGCGCGGAGTAGCCGAAGAGTTTCTCCGCCGCAGCGCTGAAAGAAGCGATGACACCTCTGTCGTCTATGACGACCATTGCGTCTGGGACCGTATCAAGAATGGACTGGAGGTGAGCCTGTCGCTCCCGCAGTTCGTGCTCGACCTCCTGCATGAGTGTCACGTCGTTGTTGGACTGGACGATGAGCGTGTCAGGATCGCCAAGTTCGAGGAGGGTCCACCGTGTCACAATGGCCAGCCTGACACCGTCCTTCCGTCGGTGACCCACCTGACCGCTCCAAGATCCCTTGGTACGCACATTGGCTCGAATCTCCGCCACGTCTGCCGGAAATTGCGTATCCAGGAGCTCGTGCACCACCTTTCCTACAGCCTCCGTGGCGGACCATCCGTAGAGTTGCTCGCAGCCCGAGGTCCAGCGCTGGATGACGCCGTCCAAGCCGTGGACGATGAGGTTGGCCCCGTCGAATATGCGCACGATCCGGTCCAGGTCGGTTTCACTGGTAGCGTATTCCAGCATAGCGTGCTCCAGAGTCTGTCTCTTCGAACTCGTCGTCCGGGTCTTCGTCGGCGGCGCGGGCCAGTGACGACCGGCTGGCAACCTTGAACTGATGCTTGTCCGCAGGCAATAGTATGCCCTTGGCGACCAGCTTGGTAAGCGTCCTCGACACGGTCTCGATCGTCATGCCGAGATGGTCGGCGATGTCGGCGCGCACCATTGGCAGACTGATCGTCCGGCCGTCCCGCCCCTCGTTCCGCTCCAGCTGATGAAGAAGGAAGGTGCAGACACGCTGCTCGGCGTTCTTATGCGACAGCAGGAGCATGTGGTCCTGTGCCGCCGAGATTTCGTCGCGAAGTTGCGACAGAAGCTGAAGGCGGAAATCAGGCACGAGTTGCAGTTCCTCTTCCAGCGTCCGCTTGTTCATCCGGGTGAAGGCCACGTCATCGATGGCCTCGCCTGCAAACATGTAGCGGTTGCGAAATGACAAGCCGACCAGGTCGCCCGCGCCAAGGAAACCGATGATGAGGCGGCGGCCGTCGGGAAGGAACCGGCATATGCGGACGTTCCCGCGGACGATGCGAAACACATGGCGGGCGGCGTCGCCCTCGAAGAAGATCGTGGTTCCCGACTGGGCAGTCTCGACGGTCTGGCGCATGAACAGGGGCGCGAAATCGATCATTCCATGCGCCCGCGGCCGTTCGAGTGAATGGATGTTTGATACCGCTTGCATGTCGTGGCCTCCATCTGCCGTTGCTTGGCCTGGATTTGACCGAACCCTGATGACACCGGAATGCGAGAAGCGTAAGACTTGGTGCGATTGTGTAACAATCCGTAACAGGCGAAGAAAGCCGGAATGACGAGCGGAACTCTCAGGCGGACCCGCATACTTGTCGTGGACGACGATGTCCGGATTCAGAGAATGCTTGCGCAGTACCTCGGCGAGGAGGGATTCGACGTCGACGTGGCAGGCAGCAGCTCACAGATGCGCGCGAGAATGGCGGGCGCGAAATTCGACGCCGTCCTGCTCGACGTCGTCCTGCCGGGAGACTGCGACGGACTCCAACTCGCAAGGGAAATCCGTTCAGGTTCGGACGTCCCCATCATCATGCTGTCCGGCCGCGACGATGTGATGGACCGCGTCGTCGGTCTGGAGGTCGGCGCGGACGATTGGCAAGCCATTCCATCTCCGGGAGGTGCTCGCCCGCGTGAGGACGGTTCTGCGAAGACGAACAGTTTCAACCGAACCCGCACCCCCGGAAGAAGGCGTGCTCCGTTTCGCGGGATGGCGGCTTGACGTAGAACGGAGAGCGGTGACCAACCCGGCCGGAGACGAAGTGGCGATGTCGACGGGGGAGTTCGACATGCTGCATGTATTCGCCACCCATGCCGGGCGCGTCATGACCCGTGACATACTGATGGACTTGACGCACAAGCGTGGCCGCGACGGCTTCGACCGAACTATCGACGCGCTGATCGTGAGGCTGCGGCGCAAGATAGAGACGGATCCGGCCAATCCTAGCCTGATTAAGTCCGTCCGCGGCGTCGGATATCTCTTTACAGCAAGGCCGGAGACGGCTTCTGGTCGATCCTGAACATCAGGCCATGATCCCACCGGCGAAATCGGTCTTCGCTTTCCATCTCTGAGAAAGCACCTGGAAACTGCGCCCAGAACCGCATGTAGTCGCATCCCGCCGATCGCCTTCGCAGCGAGGTGAACAGGAGGTCCGTGATGGTCACGTCGTCAATGACGCTCGCCACCGCGAAGATCGGCACGTCCATCAATCGTCCGGCGATCGGATGCGTGCCGATCCGGTAGACGGCCAGCCCACGCACATAACCTGCCGGATCCTTTAACGAGACGAGCGTCCACCGATCGGGGCTCGCCACCACTCGCGCCCAATCGTCGGCAGAAAAGCACGGAGCCGCCACCTGAATCAGGCTGTAGGCGATCAGCGCATCGTCCAAGTGGAGCAGGTGGACGCAATATCCCGATGTCATGGCGGCTTTCCTCCTCGATCGAGAGGAAATCTTCGCATGGTCCGGCAGTTAGGACCTTGTCCCAGGTCAATCCTCAGTTTGGGAAACTCGAATGACAAAAGCCAGGGTGATTTGATGGTGATCAAAGACTGAGATTGCAATGGACTGTTCTATGTACGCGTCGCCGCCTGTGAACGACGGCATTCTTGAGAGAAGGAGAATGACAATGGCAGACTCTTCAACGAAACTTTCCGTTAAGACCGAAGCAAGGCCGGCGGCCCCCGCCGACCGCTGGTGGCCCCTCGACAGCCTCCGGTCCGAGATCGACCGCGTGTTCAACGACTTCGGGAGCCCGTCGATTTTCGACCGGGCCTTCAGCAGGATGCCGGCCGCGTTCTCGCGCGGCATGCTCGCCGTCGATCTCGTTGAATCCGACAAAGCCTTCGAGCTGTCGGCCGAGCTTCCAGGCGTCGACGCCAAGGATCTTGACATCACGCTCGCCGACGGTGTGCTCACCATCAAGGGCGAGAAGAACGAGGCCAAGGAAGAGAAGGAAAAGGACTATTACCTCTCCGAACGGCGCTACGGGTCGTTCCACCGAAGCCTGGAATTGCCGCGCGGCGTGGACAGCGAGAAGATCGAGGCAAAGTTCTCCAACGGCGTTCTCAAGGTGACGCTGCCGAAGACACCCGAGCGGCAGCAAAACAGCAAGAAGATCACGGTGAAGGCGGCCTGACGGTCAACCCTCCGCTACGCCGAGGGGGTGGCGCGTACGGTGGGGCGCGGAGAGGGAGGGGCGGGCCCCTCCCTCTTTTTCAGTTGATGCGGATGTGGTTCTCGACGGCGGCAACGCCTGGTACGGACCAGGCCGTCCGCTCGGCGACGCCGCGCTCGTGCCAGGCGCGCACGCCCCCTTCGAGAACGACCTTGTCGTCCTGAACCTTGACCGTGATCCCTCCAGCGTCGACTTCGGCACTCCGTTTCAGGGCGTCCTCGATCCGACGGCGGACGTCCGGCACCGTCGGGCACGGCCGTATCGTCAGCAGATTGATGACGCCGACCACGCCGCCGAGCTTCCTGACGGCATGTTCGGCGGCAGTCCTCTGAAACCGCCAGCGCACTTCGCCCGACAACGTGACCCAGCCGCTCTCGACCTTTACATGCACCGATCCCTCCGGGAGCGCCGTGTTCCAGGCGATGATGTCGATCGCCCGCGATGCTATCTGGTCGTCCGCATGCTGCTTGTGACCGACGCGCCGCACCTCGATCTCTACAGCCACCGCCCGGACGCCCTTCATCCGCGCCGCGACGTCTTCCGCTGTCAGCTTTTCCGCGTAGGTCGACACATGACCGGAGAGGGTCGCAATGCCATCTTCCACCGAGACCCCGATATGGGCGGCGTCGATGCTGGGTTCGAACGCCAGCTCGTCGAGTATGTCCTGTTGGATTGCCAAGTCCGTCATTTTTACCTCCTGTTGGGTTCCGAAGCGCGTTGGCCTCGTGGGGTATGATGCGCCATCCAAAATTATTGGCTTTGCGCTTGGTCAATCGAACCTGGCGGTGGCCTGCATCACCCCCAAATTGCGGATCAGGCGAGCCGCGAACGGGTCTTTGACCTTCGTCAACGTGGTTTCGTCCGGAGTGCCTTAAAGTACCCGACAACACATAGGAGCTGTCATGGCCAATCCGATCCTTCACTTCCATGGCGCCGCTGGGTCGGTGACCGGATCGTGCTTCCTTTTAGAGAGCGGTGACACACGCATTCTCATCGACTGTGGAATGTTCCAGGGCTCGAAGTCGGAGAAGGAACTCAACTACAAACCATTTCCCTTCGAGCCGTCGCGGATCGACGCCGTGCTACTCACACACGCGCACATCGACCACTCGGGGCTGCTTCCGAAGCTTGCGAACGCGGGATATGGCGGGCCAATCTTTGCAACAGCAGCAACCATCGACCTTTGCACGATCATGCTGCAGGATTCGGGTCACATCCAGGAGTCGGAGGTCCGGCAGCTCAATCGAAGGAATCGGAGAAGGGCGCGAGAGACGGTGGAGCCCGTCTATACCGCCGACGACGCCCGCAGAATGCTGCCGCAGTTCATTGCCGTCGAGTACGGTGAGTGGCGGGAGACCGTTGGCGGCGTGAAGTTCCGTTATTGGAATGCTGGACACCTGATGGGTTCCGCATCGATCGAAGTCGAGGCGCCAGGCGCCGACGGGGCGACAAGATCTTTGTTCTCCGGCGACGTCGGCGCGAGCAACAAATTGTTCGAAAACCTCCCTCGGGCACCTTCCGATGTCGATTACCTCATCTGCGAAAGCACATACGGAGACCGTGAAAGGGAAGAATACGCTCTGAAAGATCGACGGGACCGGCTGCGCGAAGTAGTCGCGACTTCGAACAGCCCCGGCGGGGTTCTTCTGATTCCCTCCTTCGCCGTCGAGAGGACGCAGGAGGTGCTGACTGACCTCGTGGCCCTCATGGACGAAGGAGAGGTGCCACGGTGCCCTATCATGATAGACTCGCCGCTCGCGTCGAGAGCGACCGAGGCATTCAAGAAGCATGCGGCGGACCTCGGTCACGGCAAGGCGTTCCTTCGCGCGCTTAACGCTCAAAACGTGCGCTTCACGGAGACTGCCGAGCAGTCGAAGGCGCTCGATCTCGTCCGGGGCTTTCACATCATCATTGCGGCAAGCGGAATGTGCGAGGCAGGGCGGATTCGCCACCGCCTGAAGAACTGGCTCTGGCGGCCGGAGTGCACAGTGCTGTTCGTCGGGTTCCAGGCGGCGGGGACGCTTGGCCGTATCCTGCAGGAGGGCGCTACCGATATCCGCATCCAGGGCGAGGAGATTCACGTCTGCGCCAGGATGGCCACGCTCGACGCCTACAGCGGACACGCGGATGCAAGCGAACTGGATGCGTGGGTTGCCGAGCGGGAGCCGATCCGGAACGCAGTCTTCCTTGTCCATGGAGAGGAGCGCGCTCGTGAAGCGATGTCCGCGCGTCTCTCGAAGCAAGTTTCGGCAAAGGTCGTCTGCCCGTCGCTGGATGATGCCTACGAGCTTTCACCGGCGGGTGTACGCCTCATCGAAGACACGAGGCCCGCACGTATCAAGCCGGTCGTGCCCGGCAAGCCAGACTGGAACAACGACTATCAGCGGTTCGTTCTGGACCTGTCCGATCGTCTGAAATCCGTCGCCGACGAGAAGGGCCGCGCGGTCGTGCTGCGCAGGCTTCGACGCGCGCTGGACCCGGACGAAGTTTCGGCTGCCGAAGGGAGGAGAGACGGCAATGTTGATCATGGATCGTGACTGCAAGCGCGGCGGAGAACGCTTCGCGATACCGACCCAGGGTGAGGTGCAAGGCAAGCTTACCGTCCTGGAGGTCGTCGCTATAACCTGCCTGAGGGAGGTTCTCGCTTCGAAGAATGCCTTTGCGGTCGCTGCGTTAAAGAAGAAGGTCTTGCGGGCCATGAAGGAGCAGTGCGCGCCGTTCGGTCTGTCGTCGGAAGACGAGACGTCCGTCCTCGAGTACGCATGCGAGTTCTTCGAAGAGGCAAGCAAGGAGGCAGCCAGGCAAGGCGCAACGAAGGTGGCTGCGAAGTCTGCTGGGACGGCACGCTCCAGGGCTTCGGGCCATGGATAGGGTTGCCGTCACTTTCAACGCCGGGTCCTCCAGCCTCAAGGTCGGCGTCTTCAGCCTGAAGGACGGTCGAGCACTCCGGCTGGGAGGTGGTATTGCCACGCTCGGGGACCAGCCAAGGTTCACCTTGCGATTTTCTGGCGGGGACGAGGCTGTCGATCTTCCGTCCAGTACAGAGATCGACGCGCGGCTGGTATTGCAGGTCGTCGATTGCATTGTCCGCAGAGGATTCGACCCCGTGGTGGCCGGCCATCGAATCGTCCACGGCGGACAGGTCTTCGATGGCCCCGTTCTTCTGGAGCCAGACGTCGTCCTCAGAATGGAACACCTGACGCATCTCGCGCCGGTGCACCTCCCTCCGGCGCTTGCGATCGTTCGCGCCGTCCGGAGTGCATATCCGGACATACCGCAGACTGCGTCGTTCGATACCGCATTCCATTCGTCGCAGAGCAGTCTTGCCGCGCGGCTCGCCATTCCCAGAGAGCTGCACGACGCCGGGGTCCGCAGATACGGCTTCCACGGACTTTCCTATAAGTACGTCGCCGGCGAGCTCAGGAAACACGATCCAGACCTGGCCGCCGGCCGTATCATCTGCGCGCATCTTGGAAGCGACGCGAGCCTTTGCGGAATGGTCGACGGCGTGAGCATAGACACCAGCATGGGCTTCTCCCCGCTGGGCGGAGTTCCGATGTCGACCCGGCCGGGGTCGCTCGATCCCGGCGCTGTCGTCCACCTTCTGCGCAACAATTTCCACGACGCAGACAGCCTCGAGGATTTCCTTCACCACCGTTGCGGGCTACTCGGCGTCTCCGGGAAAAGCGGTGACGTCCGGGTCCTGCTGGAGGACTTCAATCCGGCGTCCAGGGAAGCCCTCGACCTCTTCTGCTTCAGGATCGCCGGCGAGATAGGAAGGCTTGCCGTCTCTCTAGGCGGGGTGGACGCCGTCGTCTTCACCGCCGGCGTCGGCGAGCATCAATCGGAAATACGCAGTGGCGTCGCGCACCATCTGGGTTGGCTGGGTCTCTCGTTGAGCGAGCCCGCGAACAAGATGAATGCTACCGTAATCAGCGCGAGGGAAAGCGAAATCGTCGCCCTTGTCATTCCGACCAACGAGGAACAAGTCATCGCCGAAGAAGCGATCGCAGTCATCAGCCTGCACAGGCTTTAAGGGTCGAACATGTTTGAACATAGCAGCCCACCGCCGACCGAGCGCGAACTCGAACTCATCGACCGCCAACTTCTGCGCGAGCCGCATCGGCCGGAACAAATCAAGCCCCGCCTTCTCGGACATTGGGAACGACGCCCGGCCTCAACTTCATCTACGCCCATCTCAACCGCGTCACCACCCGCTCTAGCGTGACCGCGGCGAGAAGAATGATAGAGGGGATCATGCTGCAGCCCTCAACGAGAGGCAGCTAAGCGTGAAGCCCGGTCCCATCGCCGTCAGGACGGTTCTCCTGGGTAGTCCGTGCGCAAGAAGCTTCTCGAGTACGAACAGCGCGGTTGGCGACGACATGTTCCCATAATCCGAGAGAACCTCACGTTCCTTGTCGAGGGTTCCCTGGCTCAGTTTGAGTGCCGCTTCCAAGGCGGTGATGACCTTGGATCCGCCGGGGTGGCACGCAAACCGGTCAACGTCGTCAGGAGTGAGATCTGATCGGGCGAGTATGGATGTTACGCCCTTCAGCACGTGAGTTTCGGCGAACGGCGGTATCGCACGGTCGAAGATCACGCCCAGACCTTCCGGATCGACGCTCCACCCCATGATGTTCAGCGTGTCGGGCCACGTATGCTGGCCTGCAAATTCGATCTCGGCCAGACCGGCCTCGCTGGCACGGACTACGCAGGCGGCGGCCCCGTCGCCGAAGAGGGCGGTCGCCACGATGTTCGCCTTCGTAAGCTTGTCCATGCGAAATGCCAATGTGCAGGTCTCGACCGCGACCACCAGCACGACCGAGCCTGGCCGGGATGCCGCCAGCCGTGACGCGATTGAAAGTCCGGAGACTCCGCCGGCACAGCCGAGGCCGAACACGGGCACCCGTTCGACGTCGTCCCGGAAACCCAGCTCTCTGCTTACCCTCGCTTCCAGACTGGGTGTCGCAATACCAGTCGAGGAGACCGTTACGATCGTGTCGACGTCGCCTGCTGTAAGGCCCGCCGACGCCAGAGCTTTGCTGGCGGCGGACATGAACATCGCACACGCGCCCTCGATATGAGCGAGGTTCCGTTCGGGCCATCCCGACGTCTCGAGATACCAATCGATCGGCCGGACGCCATAGCGGCGTCGAATCCCCGAGGTTTCGAACACCCTTGCCAGCTTTTCGAAATCGTCAAATCGTGATGAGAACGCGGTGTGCGACGCTCGCGCCGCGTCACGCTGCTCGATGACATGTGGCGGAACTGCGGTACCGACGGATACCAGCTTGACGGAATGCTGCATAAGACTCCTTGCGACGGCGCGGAAAGACTTTGGTGTGCCGCGCGAGGACGAGAACGAACCATAACGTCTTGATCCTGCAAAAGGTTGCAATGCCGGCGAGCCTGATGCCGCACTTCGTCGGAAGGCTCCGGAGACGACGATGCGCGAAGACGGCCTCCCGCGGCTTCGTGTCAGGCTTGATCCACGTCAATGCGCTCAACGCGTGTTGGCTCCGTAATTGTTTGATCAACAAGGAGACAGTGCGATGCTTGCTAGAGACATCATGACGACCCCCGTGACGACGCTCGACGAGGGACACAACGTCAAGGAAGCCGTCGAGATCGTCAACGCCAGCAAGATCGGCGCGGTGCCCGTCGTCGATGGCGAAGGGCGGCTCACGGGCATCGTCACCGAGGGAGACCTGCTGCGCCGGGTGGCGTCGTCTTGGGCGAGACGGGCGGTACCGCATACGCGCGACCGCGAAGATGCACTGGCGGACTATGTGAAGGCCCGAAGCTGGCGCGTCAAGGACGTGATGTCGACGCCTGTCATCAGCGCCGCTCCGACCGCCACCGCGAGCCAGCTCGCCGAACTCCTGCAGGCCCACGACATCAAACACCTGCCCGTCGTCGAGAACGGCAGGCTCGCCGGAATGATCAGCCGTCGCGACTTGATGCGAGCGCTTCTCGATGTTCCACGGCAGTGCACCGCTTCCGGCGACGAGGCCCTCGGGATCGCGGTTCGTAGCCGCCTGAACGCCGAGCTTGAAATAACGCCCCCCATGGTCGCTGCGACCGTCTCCAACGGGGTGGTCACCCTGAAGGGAGAGGTCGAGACGGAGCTGGAACGCTCAGCGGCCAGGGTGGCGGCGGAAAGCGTCCGCGGCGTCGGCGGCGTGGTGAACAAGATCACCCTGGCTTCCGCATGGTGAGCCACCTCGAACGATGAAATCGTGCCTGGAGTTTCCGTCATGTTTGTCAGGGTCATCGCAGACGCCGTCATGTCGAGGCTTCTCCTCGTCATCCTGATCCTCATGGTCGGGACGGTCGTGGGCGTCCTGCTGGTGAAACCATCCGACGACTCTCGAAGCGGGCGCGTCGAGCGCTCTCTTTCTGACCCGTGAGTGCGCAATGAACATTTGGCGCTCCAGGACTGAATTGCTTGGCCGCTTCTCGCAAAGGACCGGAAGTGCGACGGATTCGATGCCCTCCGACCTGTTCGGTTTCATCTGGTTGATGGGAAGGCGTCATCAGGCGTTGATCGCCGGGTTGTCCCTGGTTCTGTTTGCTATCGGCGCGGCGCCTCTCGAACTCCAGCGTCGGATCGTCAACGAGGCGACCCAGCGAGCTTCGTACGGGTCGCTTCTCTTTCTCGTTTCGCTCTATCTCGCGGTGGCAGTGGTGGAGGGCGCCATTAAATTCACCCTCAATCTCTACAGAAGCTGGGTGGGTGAGAGGGGCACGCTCTGGCTGCGGGCGCGTGTTCTGCATCAGGCCGAGACGCCGCCATCAGAATCCATGCTCGAGGGCGTCGAACTGTCGATTGTTCTTGCGGAAGCCGAGCCGGTCGGCGGTTTCGTTGGAACCAGCATCTCCGAGCCGCTGCTGCAGGTCGGCATCCTTGTCACCGTCTGCAGCTACCTGATCTATCTCCAGCCGCTGATGATGCTGGCCGTCGCAGCGACCTTTGCCCCGCAGATTGCCTTCGTCCCAATGATGCAGGCCGCGATCAACCGCCGGGTCGAGGCGAAGGTCGCCATCATGCGCGACGTCAGCGAAGGCATGGTGCATGCGATCGAAGGTGGCCAGGGAGAGGATCCTCAAACTTCGCGCATCGGAGCGATCTTCTCCGCCAACATGGGGATCTGCCGATACAAGTACGCCATGAACTTTCTCATGAATCTCATGGCGCAATTGGGCTACGTTGGCATTTTCGTCCTGGGGGGATACTACGTTGTCACCGGCAAGACCGAGATAGGGACCGTGGTCGCATTTGTCTCGGGACTGGCGAAGATCGTCGACCCTTGGGGGGCTATCGTGGACTGGTATCGTGACCTCAGGGTAACCCAGGTGAAGTACCGACTAATCAGGGACGCCGCGAAGTTCGATGGCGGTGGCAACCACGAAATACGAAATATAAGTGCATTTTGAGATTCCGCGCTCCCGCGCTGAGCGACCACGCCTATTTTGAATGGCGCCTTGTTCGAGTGCGAGGCCGACGGCGCGACGCTCGAGGCTGTGAATGGTCCTGCGTTGACAGCGTCGTAAAGTAGAAGATCTTCACGGTCTCGAGAGCTGATACGTAGAACAAGGTGATACCCAAAAGCACTGCGAGAATTTCGAGGGGGATCGGAACGAACCCGAAAAGCCCGCCGATCGGGGTGTAGGGGATGGTCACTCCCGCGGAACCGACGGCAATCGCCGTGCCGAATAGCAGCGGACTGGGTCGGCTCCTCCAGATCGGACCAGGCGTTCTGATGACGAGCATAGTCGCCAACTGCGTCATTAGCGATTCCACGAACCACGCGGACCGGAACTCGTCCTGTCCGGCGGAAAACACTCCCAGGAGCACGACGAACGTCGCCAGATCGAAGAGAGAACTTAGCGGCCCGAACCAGAGCATGAACCTCTTGATGCGTGAGATGTCCCAACGCTGCGGACGCCGAAGGTCTGCCGGATCGACCTTGTCCGTGGCGATGGCCATCGCCGGCAGGTCCGACAGCAGATTGTTTAGCAGTATCTGCTTGGCAAGGAGCGGCAGGAACGGCAACACGAGCGACGCCGCTGCCATGCTGATCATGTTGCCGAAGTTAGCGCTCGTCGCAATCGATATGTACTTCATCGTATTGGTGAAGGTCCTACGCCCGTCGTCCACCCCTTTGGAAAGGACCGCGAGATCCTGCCGCATCAGGACGACGTCGGCGGCCTCTCGGGCGACGTCGGCCGCGCCGTCCACCGAAATCCCTACGTCCGCCTCGTGAAGGGCCGGCGCGTCGTTTATCCCGTCTCCCAGATATCCGACGACGTGTCCGGCCTTGCGAAGGGCCGCCACGATCCGTTCCTTCTGGTTTGGGTCGATCTCGACGAACAGGTCGGTTTCTCCCGCACGGCTGAACAGTGCGTCGTTGCTCATGCTGCCGACATCTTTCCCCGTGAGCATACGGGAACCATCGATGCCGATGGACGACGCGAGATGCCGGACGACATATCGGTTGTCTCCCGATATCACCTTGATCCGCACTCCTCGTTCGACGAGGCTTGCTACTACGGCTGAAATGTCGGCCTTCGGCGGATCTGAGAAGAGCAGAAAACCCTGCAGGCAAAGTCCGGATTCGTCTTCCCGCGACATCTTGGAAGTTGCTTCGGATATGGGCCGGGTGGCGACTGCGAGCGCGCGCATGCCTGCTTCTCCCCATTGCCGACAGACGTCGTCCAACTGTTTGCGGACATAGTCGTCCAATGCCAGCTCGCGACCCTCGGTCATGACGGTGGCGCAGACGTCAATCACGTTGGTGGTCGCTCCTTTGCAGATCAACAGCGGTGGCCCGTCCTTTCCACCGACGATTACCGATAGACGCTTGCGCGAGAAATCGTACGGGATCTCGGCAAGCTTGCGGGCTTCGGAAGAGATCTCTCCGGCCGCGATCGTGGCCGTCACGGCGTCGTCGAGAGGATTCTTCATTCCCGATTGAAGCGCTGAATTGAGAAGTGCCAGCCGTCTCACTTCAGGTGAGACGACGCCCTGCGCGTCGACACAACTGTCGAGGCGGATGACGCCCTCGGTCAGCGTGCCCGTCTTGTCCGTGCAGAGCACGTCCATGCTGCCAAGGTTCTCCATTGCATCAAGGCGGCGGACGATCACGCCAGACTTCGACATCGTCCGGGCGCCGCGCGCGAGCGTCACGCTGATGATCGCAGGCAGCAGTTCCGGCGTCAGGCCGACGGCAAGCGCGAGCGAGAAAAGCAGAGAGTCCACGATAGGTCTGTGAAGCAGGAGATTCGCCACCAGGACGACGACGACGATGCAGAGCATGATCCGCGTCATCAGAAATCCGAAATGCCGAACACCTCGCGCAAATTCAGTTTCCGGGATCTGACGCGCGACGGCGCTGGCGATCCGTGCGAATTCCGTGCGCGGGCCGGTCGCGATGGCAAGGGCAGTCGCTGTGCCGCTCCGAACCGAGGTTCCCGTGAACACGCAGTTGGAACGATCCGCAAGACCGGCATCTTTGGTTGAGACGCCGGGCGCCTTCGCTACGGGAAAAGTCTCTCCGGTGAGCGTCGCTTCGCTGACGTTGAGATCCTGCGCGACGATGACGACTGCGTCGACGGGCACGAGGCTCCCGGCCGAGAGCAGGATCAGGTCGCCCGGTACGATGCCGATTGCGGCAACGACCTTGTCCGCGCCGTCGCGGCGGACCTTTGAAGTGAGAGAAATTCGCTGTCGCAGCGCCTCGATCGCTCGTTGCGCGCCATGTTCCTGCAGAAAGCCGAGAAAGCAGCTAGCGAGAATGATGATGCCGATGATGATGGCGTCGTGGACTTCGCCGACGCCACCCGCGACGAGCGCTGCGAACACCAGCACGAGCACGAGCGGGCTTTTGAACTGGCGCGCGAAGTCTGCCAGCATGCCTCCACGGCTTTCGTCGGAAAGAGAGTTCGGTCCGAACCGTCGCACGCGTTCTTCGGCTTCGGCGGTCGTCAGTCCGTCCTGCAGGGACGTGGCGAGGGCAGCGCCGAGCTCCGAGGGCGATCTCGTCCAGTATGTAGGGATCGCAACTTCTAAAGTGGACGAAGGTAGAGGAGAAGGAGGAACGGGGATATCCATGGCGAACTCCGTATGTAATTTCGCCGATTATCGTCTTCGCCAGGAGGACGTCATTGATGGTTGTCAAGTTTCGTATTTTGCGTCGAAGGGGCTTGGCTTGATCGATATCAACGTTCGCGCCGTTCGAACCCGGTAAGGTCCCGCCGCTCGATGGCAGCCGAAACCTTTGCCCGTTCTGGGTGCCCGTCGCAGTGTGATCGCGAGTGCCGCGTTGCTCGTGATCGACGTTGCGCTCATCGGTTAATCTCGCACTCACTACGTCAAAATCGACTTTGTCCTGGAGACGCGCATGAGCAGACTGCATTCGGAACATCACCTGGTCTCTCGCATCGGTTGGCTACGGGCTGCCGTCCTCGGCGCAAACGATGGAATCGTCTCGACGGCGAGCTTGATCATGGGCGTCGCTACCGCGTCCGCCGGACCCTCGCAGATCCTGGTAGCAGGCGTCGCTGGTCTGGTCGCGGGCGCGATGTCCATGGCGGCCGGCGAATACGTGTCGGTAAGCTCCCAAGCGGACACCGAGGAAGCCGATCTCGCGCGAGAACGGATCGAGTTGGAGACGCAACCCGAAGCTGAGTGCGAGGAGTTGACGGAGATCTACGTCAAACGCGGTCTCACCGACGAACTGGCCAGGCAAGTCGCGATCCAACTGACCGCAAATGATGCTCTCGACGCGCACTCGCGCGACGAACTCGGTATCGTCGAACACATGGCGGCCCGGCCGGTTGAGGCAGCTTTGACGTCAGCCCTCACGTTTGCGGTGGGGGCCGCATTGCCCCTGCTCATGGTCGTACTTTCGCCCGCCTCGTTGCTGATCTATACCGTTGCAACCGCGTCTTTGGCCTTCCTCGCGCTGCTGGGCGCTATCGGTGCGAAAGCGGGCGGCGCCAACGTCTGGAGGGCCACCACTCGCGTCACTTTCTGGGGCGCTTTCGCTATGGCATTGACGGCGGGGATCGGTGCGTTGGTTGGCACCGCAGTCTGACGAGTAACTTTCTGCCCCTTCCTGCACGCCCTGCTTGAGGACGCGGTGAGTTCTAGGATGTTGCGGTTCTGGTCGCAACGAAAGAGGAGCGGACGCAATTTCGACTCCTCAAGGCTCGGGGGCCGGAACTCATAATCGTCAGATCTCGGCCACCGCCTGGGCGAGCAACGAGCGGACCCTGCCTGCCAGACTGGCAACCGTTTCGTTGTCGATCGCCTGCATGGATGCGACCGGATCGATGGCGCTCACCATGACATTGCCGCCATCGACCCCGCGCAGGATGACATTGCACGGGAGCATGGCCCCCACCTTCGGTTCCAGTTTCATGGCTTCGAACGCCATGCGCGGATTGCAGGCTCCGAGGATGAGGTAGTCGTCGATGTCGGCGTCGATCTTCTTTTTCATGGTTGCCTTGACATCGATCTCCGTTAGAACTCCGAAACCGTGCTTGGAGAGAGCGGATTTCGTCCTGCCGACCGCATCGTCGAAACTGGTCGCCCAGAGGGTCCTACCCAGCGTATAGGTCATGAGAAGTCTCCTTCGGGCTCCCATGCAACGGCCGGCAATGCCAGCGTCCAATCACATGTCTTGCATGAACGCCTGCATTTCTTCAGGTGTGACTTTGCCGTCATTGTTCGCGTCGACCGCGTCGAAGACGCGTTTGTGGATTGCGGTCAACTCTTCGAAAGAAACTGCACCGTCCCCATCGCTATCGGCGATGGCAAACATGATCTTCACCATATGACCGCGCATTGGCCCCATCATGCGCATTCCTGGGTACATGCCAGATGGCATCATGTTGCGGCCCATCATGCCTGGCATCATTTCCGATCCGTCGGCCTCGGGTTTAGCCTCAGACTGGGCCGGGTCTGGACTTTTCGTCTGGGCGGAGGCGCTGCCCATGGCGCCGACGGCACCGAGCAAGGCCAGCATAGTGATCGTTGGCAGTCTGAACATGGACATCCTGACTCTCCTCTTTGAGTATTGTCCTCCACGAGTTGGAGCGCCCTTGAGGATACGATGCACACCGGTTTCAGACATTGCGCTGGATCAAACCACTTGTATGGTTCGAGTCGTCGAGGACGGACCGATCGCCTTCGCGCCGCGCCATGACTGCGACGCCAGCCACCTGCGTCATCGAGGAACGATCGCGGCTGAAGCGACACGGAGGATTGAGCCGGCTAAGGCGAGAACAAGGTGATTTCAGAGTGCGATCTTGCCTGGCTTGATCGATATCAACGTCCACGCCGTTCGAACCGGGTATTCTGACGCCATCAGCCAACGCCTGATCGTTTGTCCGCCCTCGTGATGATGCCCCGCTCGCGGTTCGAAACTTTCAGGAGATCGAGGATGGCTCCCCAGAAACAGATAGAACGAACCTGGTCGGAAACCGTTTTTGTCCAGGTGGGCATGAGCGTCCCTCAGGCTATCGGCGGAGCGAGCGAGGCGCTCGATTTTTTCGCCAACCGATGGAAGGGCTCGCGAAGAAAACTCGCATTCGCGAGAGAGATCTGCGCCGCGGCCGTAAGCGGGCATGTCTCGCAGGAGACCGCGCGTCAGGCTTTCATTCAGGCCGCTGACGAAGCCAAGATGTCCACCTGCGCGCCCCGTGGTTGTTCGTAGACCCCAGGACGAGATCAGCTCGGTCAAGTGAGCAACAAGTCCTTAACCCAGGTGCCTTCCATGGCTTCAGGTCCTACTCGGCCGCGACGCCGATCCAGGTCAATCGGCTCGCTTCCTGCCGGTTACCATCGCTCGGACAAGGTTTTCCCTGTGCTCGATGCTTGCCAGGAGGACGCCTGCAACGTGAAGACCGACGAGGCCAAGCGTCACATCGACCAGCAGTTCATGCGCCCTTTCCACCCATTCCATTCCCCAGTAGGTGTCCGTCGTCATCATGTACCCGGTTGCGGCAATGCCCGAGATCGCGACGAGCAGCGCGAACACCATCGCGCCTCCGGCCGGATTGTGGCCGATGTAGCGCTTGGCGCGCATGGCCAGGCTGTCACGCACGAAGCCGAGGGTCGTGACCGGATCGTAGATGAAATTGGAAAAGCGCGCGTGGTGACTGCCGACGAAGCCCCAGATGATTCGCACGAGCAGGAGGCCGACAATGGCGTAGCCCGACAGAATATGCGCCTGCTTCCACTCGTCACCGGTCAGATAGGAAAAGGCGAACAGACCCACCAGACCCCAGTGGAACACCCGCACCACCGGGTCCCAGACCCTGATCTTTGGCGGCGAGCAAGCGCCCGCCGCATCCATGTCCATCCTGCCCATGGTCATTCGCTTTCGTTGCCGACCACTGCGCCGGTCTCCGGGTTGAACAGCGTTTCGACCTTTTTGCCCTTCGCATCGACGGCGTAGACCTCGTAGCAACTGCCCTCCATTTTCACCCGGCGCACGTCGAGGCCCGCGGCTTTGGCCTTTTCCTTGATGCCGTCCTGGCTCAGCCACTTGTCCTTGGGAGCCTGGGTGCAATTCTGACCCTCTTCGGCGCGGGCAACGCCGATCGACGCGGTGGCGAGCAGGAGGGTTGCGAACATGATCTTCTTCATTGGTTTTTCTCCATCATCCCAGGAGCGGTTTTGCTCATCTGGTCGGCTTCGAACCTATGGGGCGCGACCTGACGGCGACCTGATCGCGATTGTCAGGTTATTGTCACCTTCGATAGGATATTCTCCGACGATGTACCCGCCCCGCACGCTCGCGTTCGTCTGCTTTGTCCTTCTGTGGCCGTCGCTTCCGGTATGGAGCGCACATGCCGACGATTTGCCTGCTCGTTCCCGCGAAGCGGATGACCTGCCGTCGCACGACGACCTGCCTAAACGAGTCCACGAAGGGAAGATTCTGCCTCTTGCCGTACTGAAGGCGAAAGTCCTCGCCAAGCTGCCCGGCGAGTTGATCGATGTCAGTGTCGATCGGCATGACGGTCGCATAATCTACGAGTTCCGGATTCTGAGGGGCGGCGGTCAGGTCACCGAGGTGGAAGTGGACGCCGCGTCAGGCAGGATCGCCGAAATCGAGAACGAATGATGCGCCTGTTGCTTGCCGAAGACGACCCGCTCATCGCCCGTGACGTGACCGCCCAGCTCACCAAGGCCGGTTTCAACGTCGTCCACGAATCCGATGGGGAAGCCACACTGTTCGCTGGCGAGCATGACGAGTTCGCCGCCGTCATCCTTGATCTGGGTCTGCCGAAGATCGACGGCCTAACGATCCTCAAAAAGTGGCGGTCGAACGGTCGTGACATGCCGGTGATCATCTTGACGGCGCGCGGCAACTGGGAGGAACGCGTCGAGGGCATCAATGCTGGCGCCGACGACTACCTTGGCAAGCCATTCCGCATTGCGGAGCTTCTCGCCAGGCTGCACGCAGTCCTGCGCAGGTACTCCGGGCACGCCAGCGCGGTCCTGTCGTCAGGTCCCGTTTCTATCGATCCCCGCCGACGCGCGGTCATGGTCGACGGAATGCCTGTCGACGTCACGCCAATGGAGTATAAATGTCTGTTGGTGCTGATGCAGAATCGAGGTCGCGCGATCTCCCAGCTCGAGCTTACCGAGCAGCTTTACACTCAGGACTTTGAACGGGAGAGCAATTCGGTGGAGGTCCTGATCGGACGGCTGAGAAAGAAGCTTGGAAGGGACGCGATCGTCACGCGCCGAGGCTTCGGATACCAGATAGCATCGGGCGAGGGGACATGAGGTCGCTTCACGGCCGTTTCATCATCACGTCGTTGATAGCTGTGTCGATATGCCTTGCTGCTGCATCCGTCGCTCTCGTCCAGATCTTTGCGGACAGCTACAGCAAGCGCGTGCAGAACGAGCTGACCGGACACATAAACCGTCTGGCGGCTGTGATCCGCTTCTTGCCCGGAGGCAGGCTGCAGGTGCCCGAGAACCCTCCGGACAATCGTTTCCTGATACCCTATGGGGGTCTCTACTGGCAGATCGACGATCCCGTGGGGAAGGCGGAGGTCCGATCGTCCTCGCTCTTCGACTATGTCCTGCCTCTGCCGGAGGAGTCGCATCCTGTCGGTATCATGCACCAATATCGTCTCTCCGGCCCGGAGGGGAAAGATGTCCTTGTTCAGGAACGCGTTCTGTCGTTGGCCGCGCCTGAGGGCAGGAGGCCCATTCGCATCGCGGTGGCGGTGAATGCCGACGAGGTCGACAGCGCTCGCCTTGGATTTGCTCTCGACATTCTGCCCTATGTCGCCGTTCTTGCTGCGCTACTCGTGTTGATGTCGATCGGTCAGCTTTGGATCGGATTGAGACCTCTCGACCGCATCGGTCGTGATCTTGAAGCCGTCCGCGACCGGAGGGCCAGCCGACTGGCGGGGGCCTATCCGCGCGAGGTCCAACCGCTCGTCAACCAACTGAACAAGCTGCTGCAAAGCCAGGCCGCCGCGATGGAGAAGGCCAGGAGTAGGGCCAGTGATCTCGCCCACGGACTGAAGACGCCTTTGACCGTTCTCACAAACAACGCGTACTCACTCAGGGAGAAGGGCGAGGCCGAGATCGCCGATGAACTCGACCATCTTGCCGAGACTATGCTTTCGCACGTCGAGCACGAGCTCGCCCGAGCCCGTATCACCCCGAGCCCTGATCAGCGAAGTGGCGATGCCGACGTCGAGAAGATCATCAGCGAGACCGTTCGAATGCTCCGACACACTGAGGCAGGTGAACGCCTCGCATGGGAAATAGACGTGGCCGAGGACTTCAGCGTTCCCGTCGATCCGTACGACTTCCGCGAACTTGCGGGCAACTTGCTTGAGAACGCCTGCAAGTGGGCCAGGAGCAGGATCCATGTCACCGCGATTCGACAAAATGGGCAGAGCCGTCTCACGATCGAGGACGACGGCCCAGGCGTCTTGCCAGAGAGATTGCCCGATCTTCCGCGCCGGGGTGTCCGTCTCGACCGTCTCAAACCCGGCTCTGGTCTAGGTCTTGCCATAGTGTCGGAGATTGCAGCGGTGTACGATCTGACGCTCACGTTGGAAAACCGTGTTGAAGGTGGCTTTCGTGCGGAAGTCGTCTTCCCTGACGTCATCGCCTCCCGAGCGCTCCATCCCAGAGTAGCGACGACGACATAACATCTTCGACGCGCGGCTATCCTTCATTAAACTGCGCCCGCAACTGTGGCGGCGTGCCGGACGCCTGCGTCGATACGGTCACGGTTGGTGTCTTGCTCCGGGGGAGGCCGGAACGAGCAGAGCCGAGGGGAAGCATTGAGTACCTCGGTTGACATCGATCACGGTGCGCTTCGATCTGCTGTTCCAGACGTCGTTCTTAGAAATGGATGACGACGCCGAGGATCGGCCCCTGCTGGACGACGTCGAAAACAAAGCCGTCGTTGTCGTAGTCGACGCCGAGTGCGCGGTATCCCGCAACAGCCGAGATCGTGTCGGTGAACTTGTAGCCGAGCGCGAGCGCCACATCCCAGTCAAGATCCGCGCCGCCGGCACCGACGAGACCCCATCCTGTGAGATAGATCTCCGGCGTGAAGAAGTAATTGCCCCGGACGCCCACCAGACCGTCGACCCAGGTCGCGCTGTCATCTTGCTCGACGCCACCGAGAATCCCGCCATTGAAGGAGATGTTGGTGTCGACCGACCACACCCGGACGCCGCCGACGACATCGAGGTGTCCCGACTGGTCTTCCAGCACCGAGTAGCCGACCCCGAGAAGTCCCGCGAAGGTCTTTGAAGTGACGTCGACGCTGTCGGCGAGAATGCCAAGCGGCGTATTCGCGTCTGCGCCAAGCTTGGTGTAGATGATGTCGCCGAAGATGCTGAACCGGTCGTACCGTGCCTCACCCGCAGCCATGAAGGCGAAATCGAGGTTCTCCAGGATGTCGCCGAAATCGGAGTCGATATGAACCTCCGGCAATCCGAACTGTGCAATGTCTCCGGAAATCCCTGCCATCCAGAAATACGGCGCGACGGTGAAGGCCCAACCGCTCGGGCTCTCGACTACTTTTGCATCGGGTGTTAGCGGCGTAAGATCGGCCGCCCAGCCGGGCGAGGTGGCCACGAGACCCGCGCAAAGGACCGCAGCGCGTAGAAGAAATGCCGTCATGTAAGTCCCCCTGCTTTGTCGGTCTCCATCGCTGTCGCCGACGAATCAATCATAATCATCGATCTCCACCCAAGTCTGGCGCAAGACCCGCCTGCCGATAAGTATGTTACGGTAGCATCTGTCCCTCTCGGCATTGCCTGCGCTTGTCCTGCCGATGTCGGAGCTAAGGTCTGCAGCTCGGGGTTGGCCGTACCTCGTCGCAGTTTTTCAACGCTGCCGGCCGCGGTTTGGCGGTGCCCATCAGACCACTGACCTGGCCCGCATAGTTGTCCCGCGTGTTCTGATCGACCGCAGCGACGGGGGCGGCAAGGATCAGACCAGCAACGTTCCCGGCTGCCGCCGCCGTTCCGGTCGTCGCCACCAGAATCTGGTCGCCAAGTCCGACCCTGCTGTCGGTGAGCGTCTGACCCTCCGAGATGCGTGATCCGATGAGCTGAACGATCTGCGGCGATTCCGCGAATTTTCCGTGGTTCATTCGGTCGCCAGATTTGATCTTGGTGAGATCGATCACCACGATCTTGTTGGCCTCGAATTCCGCCTTGTAGGGCGCTTGCTCGGGATCGATGGCTCCTAGTCGGGACACGTCACCCCAGACCCGACGCGAGAAAGCCAGTGCACGGTCGTCACGGGATACGAACAAGGTGAATTGCGGATGCTGTTTGCCCATGTCGCCGATCTGCTGGCGGAACACGTCGACATCGACGTCGGGAGCCGCGAGCATGACATTCTTGAACTTCACCGGAAGTCGGCCGTTACGAATGGCCATCTGGCGCAACGATTCCAACGCCAGCCAGTTCCCCATGGAATGAGCGAGGATGGACACCTCCTTCACCTGCGGATCCTTCGCGAGATACTGGAAGAGCGTCTCCAGAGCATTTCTTGTATAGTTCGTGCTCTCCCGATCATAGCCGTAGGCGAGAAGGCTGCCACGCGACGGCCAGGTCACCAGCACGGGAGCGCTGTGCACACCCGAGTCCTGGACGATCTGGGCGAAGCGGTAGACGGAGTCTTCGAACCGGTTGTTGAAACCATGGATGAACACCAGGACACTGTGGTCGGGGCTCTTGCGGACGCTCGCGCTCAGCCAGCGCTTGGCCTCATCGACATTGAGATCGTCGGCCTTCAAGGTCGCGAAATCAGTCGCCGGATTGGAGGGAAGCCTCTTTGGCCAGGCGACCTCTCCCTCCTTGCGGACCGTGTTCGGCGGGATCGACACGGTGATATCGGCGAAAGCCGGGGCCAGCGCCCGTTCTCCGTTGAACATCTCTCCTGGCACCGCGGACCTGCTGCGTGTCGTCGCGATCAGCAAGTTGACCTTGGTCGACTTCGGAGACGTGTCTGCAACGGGCGTCATGACGTCCTTCGGATGCCCGCCGCACCCAGACAGAGCGACGATCAATGCACACAGCAGAAGCCATTGAACATAGCCGGCAACGATCGATCCCATTCCCGCGTCGTTTTTGCTCCCCACTGATTTCCCTCATGCTGGCGCTTGTCGAATGCGCGTTCGTCGGGCCTGTTTTTTAGCAATTATAGACGCCGACGGCGCAGCGCCGGACCGAGCGGCGCGCAACTCCAGCGACACTCACAGGCGTCATCGGCCGGCCGACCCTGGCCTCTGCCGGCGTGAAGACGCCCAGTCCCGGAATCGCAAACCCGTTTCCGATTTCCAGGCCGGACATGCCGATCGCCGCAGCGAGCAGCAGGAGTTTGAGTTTTCTTGCGACGGTCATTTGGTGCCTCCCATGGCAAAGTGATCAGGAAGCTCATCAATATCGGCAAGCTTCGTCAGGTCGACTTTCTTTGCGTTCGTGGTGTTCTTGAACCCGAAGTCGTCGGCAACGACATCGATGCCTGTCTTCCAGTCACTGATTTGGATGCTGTATTGCGGGCCCTGATCCACCTGGCTTGCGGTAATGACATATCGACACGGATAGGGATGCTCGCCCTGAGCGATCCATATCTGCCAGTCGACTTCCTTGGTACGGAATGCAAGGTGGTCGCATTCGACGCCGCCAATCACACCGCTGCCGAGGTCCTTGACATCGACCACGTCGCGCATCAGTTCGTCATAGGCATCCGGGAGCAGAAGATCGGCACCCGGAACGGGTCTATGCAGCTTGTCCCGCAATTCATCGATTAGGTGATCGATGGTGCCTGGAACTTCTGCCTGGGCATAGAGGTTGGCGTCCTTGCCAAGCAGCGAAAGCGTCTTGCCGTCGAATGTGACTTCAACGTTGGCGAACCCACCAAACCGGGTAACCCGGAGTTTATCCGGCCGGCCCATTTCGATCTTGCCGGAACTTGCCAGCAGAATCTTCTGATGGTCGCCGGTGACGACCTCCAGGTTGGTGTCATACGAAAATGAGATCGCCTTTTCTGCGGCCATGTAGTCGGACATTGTTTTCACGAGCTTCTTGGCGTCTGCGTCTGCAGCGCTTGCAGCCGATCCAGATCCCACGATGATCATCAAGCCGAGTGCCGCGGAAGACACCGCCGCCGCGGCTGGGTGCAAGGTTCGCTGGAGTGCTTTGGTCATCGACGAATCCCTTCTAAATGGTTTGTCGGACGACTGAGGTCGCTCGCTGGCTCTCGAGTATCAAAGGAACGATTATCAGCGACCACAACCTACATGGTGACGACAGCGCGCGCGTGTAACATCGGGTATGTTCTGTGCCAGTTATCCTGACCGTGGCGTTATCGTGGCTGAAGGACATTGGAACCGTCGATCGGCAGCGACATGGTCGCCTTCACCTCGTCCATCGCAGGAAGTCCGGCCGTTCGCAGATCGGCAATCATCCGCGCCCTGTCCGGTGGTTGGAAATTCCGCACCTTGAGCTCGGCCACGATGTTCGCAATGAAGTCGGGTCTCATTTCGTTGAACCGCGCGGCCTCGCTGCGGGCGTCCTCGACCATTCCTGCGTCGACATAGATGACGGCAGCCACCGCATGGAACAGCGGGAACTTCTGCAGGTCAGCCTGCCTGATCTCGATGACAGCGGTCTTGTCGTCGTGCAACATGTAGGCTGCGAGTGCGCGCGTTCCGCGATAGTAGCCGCCGCCGGCAGGGTTGAGAGCAATGGCGCGATCCAACAGTGCTGCCCCCCGCTGCCACTCCCCGCTCATCGCCAGCCGGGTACCAAACTCTCCTAGCAATTCGGTGTCGTTCGGATTGGTCGCCAGTGCCCGTTCGCCTATCTGAAGTGCCTCCGGAACCCGCTGGCTGAAAAACAACGTCGTCATCAGCGCCTGAAGGGCGCGGGTGTTACCGGGATCCAGTTGAACGGCGCGGCGGGCGGCCTGAAAGCTGCGATCTATCGGCGCGGATGAAATGGGCTTCCGGTTGAACCTGAAGCGATCCTCATCAAGATAGACGATGGACAACATCGCCCAGGCCGTCGCAAAGGATGGATAGCGGGCGACCGCACTTTCGAGGCAGTTACGAACCTCTCCGTGCCGCTCGATGCTCAACTCGGCACGGTAAGCATAAAAGCTCAGCGTACAGCCGTAGATGCCAAGATCATCAGGCGGCGGTTTGGAGACATCGGCCTGCGCCATGATGCCATAGGGCTGCGCCACGGCGCTCGCAACCTTGTTGGCGACGTCGGACTGAATGGTGAACAGGTCGCGGACGCCGATGTCGTCGTCGTAGGTCTGCGACCAGAGGATCGCATCGGTCTGCGTGTCGAGCAGACGTGCCGTCACACGCACTCGGCTTCCGGAGACGCGGACACCGCCTGCCAGCAGGAAGCGCGCGCCAAGTTCCCCGCGAATCTGCGATGTCCCCACCTCTGGAGGCAAGGATCTGGACGTCTCGCGACCGAAAACCTTGATCTCCTTGAAGCGGGGAAGGGCAGCGAGAAGCTCCTCAGTCAGGCCCTTCGCGTAGAGTTGCGCCTGAGGACCGTCACCCAGATTGGCAAATGGAGCGATCACCAATGTCGGTCCATCGGTTCCGGTTCTGTCGGCAGTCGCGAAGGGCCAGATGGAGCCAAATCGAATGGAGGTCAATCCAGCCAGGGCTACAGCGCCGCCCACGATCACGATCAATCCAAGGGCCACCGCCCACATATGCCGTCTTAAGCTGGGAAAAGGGTACTCGGCGCGCTCCGACGGCAAACTTTGGTCTTCAGCATCAGAATTGTCAGCACTCGAGCAAGTCCAGGCAAAGGTCGGCACGTAACCGCCTTTCGGAATGTCTATTCGGATCGGATCGTGTCGACCTGCCGTAAGATAGTAGCGCTCAAGCACCTGCCTCAGCCTTCCGGCCTCGATCCGCACCACCGGATCATCCTGCGTGAAATCGTTGGGGCGCTTGAAGACTTCGACGGCGACAGAATACCCCTTGATCCGGGCTGCGCGGCCTGCAAGCGTCTCCTCCACGGCATAGGTAAGAAATGCGGCACTCCGACCGATATGCGGAAATTGCGGGCTGGTAACGATTTGATTAAGCTGAGCCCGAACATCATCGTGGGTCGGAGGTGGCCGCGTCGAATCCGGCGCGATATCGCGCCTTGATGGCAATGTATCCTGCACGACTTGCTCCTCACCCGCTCTTGAGGGACGTGACTACCGGAGATTTTATTAACTACCTCTTTTGTAACCTACCGCAGAAACTGATCCTCGTCCAACCGGAGAAGCGGACATTGCGTCGTCGTCGCCTCGTAGCAGCCCGCGACCCGAGGCGGCCAAAGCTGTAAATGACCACCCAGGAAGCACGATGACACGATCTACTGCGCCCGCCAAATAGCGAGCAAGCCCCATAGGGAAGTCGCCGCGTGATAGAGGATCGCCGGCCACAGCAGGATGCCGACCATCTCCAGAACGAGGGCGGAATAGGTCAAGACGGCCATGGTCAGGAAATTGTAGAGCGTCACTCCGACGAGGAGCCCCAGTCTGCCTTGCCTGTCTTCGGCGCCACGCGCACCCCAGCTTGCTGCGGCAAGAGCGAGCAGCGCCGCGCCGCAGATCCGCCCGACCAGTGGTGCCTCCGAAGCGACCTGCTTTGTCTCAAACAGCAGAACGAAGAGGATCGACGGCGCCACGACAAGCCCCAGTCCCGTCGCACCTTCGGCGATAGCGAACAGAGTCAGAAGCATGCGTCGGTGCGCTGTGTTCATGGCGCAGAATCCCCGTGCCCAGGTCAGCGTCCACTTTCGGCATGTGCCGCCTTGGCGACGGGGCGCTCTGCGCTGGACCTCCTGCCTCAAGGTTGCGGCTGAAGTTCTATCTTCAAGTTGTTCAGCTTTCCGTCGAAAGCGAACGGTGCCTGATAGTCGTTATCGTCGACACCGGTTCCCGTGTCGGAGCCGACATCAAAGGTCTCACTCGCTTCGAGAGCAAAGGGAATGGTGTGAGGGAAGGTCCCGCTTGCCGCCTGGGTTCCGTCGATGGTGATTGTCCCCGTCCCACCTTTGCCGAGGCCCGGCCCGTCGGACTTGAAGGAGAACACGAGATTGTGCTTTCCAGGCGTCAATGCCATTGCACCCTCCACCCTTGGCCGGGCGAGGTCCAACAGGTCATAGACAAAGATTGGCTTCCCGTTGAGCAGGTAGAAGCCCCATCCCCCGAAGCGCCCGCCCGCAGTCGCAAGCATGCCGTTGCCGCCGCCAGCGGGCACATCGATATCGGCCGTGATCGTGAAGGACTTGTTGAGGATGCTCGGTGCCGTCCCAAGGGGGACGCCGACGATCGGTTTCGTATAGATGAAGTCATTGCGTCCAGCGACGATGCTCGGTCGCGGGAGAATGAAGCGCGTCAAGGCCGAGGCATCCAACGGCAGGACCTGATACTTTGCGGCCTCGATCCAGAACAAATCCTGCAACTCCTTCAGCTTGCCGGGATTGGCGGCCGCCAGATCATTGTTTTGCGTCCAATCCTTGGACAAGTCGAACAACTCCCAGGTCACGCCGTTGACGATGTCTTTCGGGATCGGAGCCGTTCCGTTCCAAGGTTCCCGATAGGGCAATGTGGAGGCGATCCACCCATCGTGATAGATCGCGCGATTGCCGAACATCTCGAAATATTGGGTCGAATGTTTCGATGGCGCATCGGCGTTTGCCTTGTCGAAGGTGTCGGCCAGGCTCACGCCTTCGATCGGCGTTTGGGTGATACCATTGACCATCTCGGGCGCGCGGACGCCTGTCACTTCCAAGATCGTCGGGACGATGTCGATGACATGGTGGAACTGGTTGCGCACCCCACCCGGATCTTTGATATGGCCCGGCCATGCGATGGCCATGCCGTTGCGAATGCCGCCAAAATAGGAAGCGACCTGCTTGGTCCACTTGAAGGGCGTATCGAAAGCCCAGGCCCAGCCGACTGAATAGTGCGGATAGGTCGCTGCCGACCCCCAGGCGTCGTAGAATTTGAGCTGGTCCTGGACAGGCACGTCGACGCCGTTGAAGAAAGTCATCTCGTTCGGCGTTCCGGCCGGGGAGCCTTCCGCGCTCGCGCCATTGTCGCCGCTGATGAAGATAATCAGCGTGTCATCGAGCTTGCCCATGTCCTCGACCGCTTTGACGACCCGGCCGATTTCGTTGTCGGTATAGGCGAGGTAGGCTCCGTAGACGTCGGCCTGGCGGATGAAAAGCTTCTTCTCATCAGCCGAAAGGCCGTCCCAGGGCTTGATAAGCTTATCCGGCCAAGGCGTAAGTTGGGCATCCTGCGGAACAACGCCAAGTCTCTTCTGGTTGGCGAAGATTTGGTCGCGCAGCGCATTCCATCCCTTGTCGAACAGATGCAAGTCGCTGATCTTTTTGATCCACTCGGGGGTCGGGTGATGAGGTGCATGCGTCCCGCCCGGTGCATAGTAGAGGAAGAATGGCTTCTTGGGATCGAGCTGATTGAGTTGGTTGAGATAGTTGATGGCGTCGTCCGCCATATCAGTCGTCAGATTGTAGGTTGGGTTATTCAGATAGGGATAGACACGCGTGGTATTGCGGTAGAGGTCCGGTTGCCACTGGTTGGTCTCGCCGCTGACAAAACCATAGAAATACTCAAATCCCATTCCGATGGGCCATTGATCGAAGGGACCCGCCTGACTGGTTTGGAAAGCTGGCGTGTTGTGGTTCTTGCCGAACCAAGATGTTGCATAACCATTCGCCTTGAGGATTGTGCCGATCGTGTCCTTGTCCGCGGTAATGACACTGTCGTAGCCTGGATAACCGGTCGACGCCTCGCTGATCACACCGAAACCCACTGAATGATGATTCCGGCCCGTGATCAGAGCGGCGCGTGTGGGGGAACACAGCGATGTCGTATGGAAGTTCGTATAGCGCAGGCCTATGTTGGCGATCCGGTCGAGCGTTGGCGTCGGAATGACGCCGCCGAAGGTGCTCGGGGCCGCAAATCCGACGTCATCGGTCAAGATCAGCAAGACGTTGGGCGCACTCTTGGGCGGTACGACTTGCGGCTGCCAATATGGCGTCGACTGAAGCGCGTCGAGATTTGTCGTGCCGCCGAACTGGCCTGGTGGCGGCGGGATCTGTCGGCCGTCGATTGTGGTTGTCGCACTGGGCGCGCCGGCTGTTCCATTGATGACTTGTGCTGACGCACTCGTCCCGCCGATGGAAAAAAGTGTAAGCGCCGTACCGCCTAAGAGTGCAGCCAAAGTCAGGATACTGCTTTTCATCTCGGACCCCCGGCAATCGATCCCGCATGATGCGGACCGTTTTATTCGGGGAGGGTATGGCCAGTACCGCGCACGCGCCAGTAACATACAGTATGCACTGTCGATCCGCGTTCGCTCCTACAGTCACATTGCAGACTGAGTTGCGGAGCCGCAATCGGTGGCTTCGTTCCGCCGAGGCGCTCATGACGCGGCCTCAGGTGCGCTTGACGCAGCGAAAGCCGACATGACTTGTCGACGTGTCCTCAGGCTCGGCATGTCTGGCGGCGGGACGATAGCGCCTGCAGTAGTTCGGCGCGCAGAGGTGGGATCCGCCCTTGAGCACGCGCCGGGGGATCCTGATGTCTGGCATCCCCGGATCATAGCTGGCGTCGGCGTCGCCTCCGCGGGGATTGATGGGGATGCAGCATGAATGGCTGGCAGGCTCGGGATGGCGTGCCGACCAGAAGTCAGAGGTCCATTCCCAGACGTTGCCGATCATGTCGTAGATGCCGTAGCCGTTTGATGGAAAGGATCCGACAGGGGACGTTCTATCTGCACCGGCGGGCTTGGTGCTCTGCGTAGGGAAGGTGCCCTGCCAGGTGTTGGCCATCAGCTTTCCTTCCGGGATCAACTCGTCGCCCCAGGCAAATTCGGCATCATCAAGGCCGCCGCGCGCCGCCAGTTCCCACTCGGCCTCGGTCGGCAGATCTTTTCCCGCCCAAGCCGCATAAGCCTTGGCGTCGCTATAGGCGATATGAACGACGGGATGATCGAGCTTGCCGCGGATGTCCGTGCGACCGCCGTAGGGATGTCGCCAGTCCGCTCCGAACTTGAACGACCACCACTGCGTAATGTCGGGACCGACGACGGTTTTCGGCGGCGTGAACACCAGCGATCCGGCTCGCAGCATTTTGGAAAGCGCTCCAGGATAGTCCTCGGCACGGGGCGCCCTTTCGGCGACGGTCACATGTCCGGTGGCTTTGACGAATGAGGCGAACTGGCGGTTGGTGACGGGGGTAGCGTCGATCCAGAAGCCGTCGACCGTCACCGGATGGGCAGGAGCCTCCTCCACATAATGCTTGTCCGAACCCATGGTGAAGGTATGGCCGGCCACCCAGACTAGGCCCTGAAATCCCGCGTCGTCCACCGCGCGCCGGTCAGGTATCATTTTCGTCACCCTCGCTAGCGTATCGCCGTTTCATATCGATGCGTCCCGCTGATCTCCGATCAGGATAACTATCCCCCACAGCCGCGTTCTTGAAGTAGGTTACAGTAAGATACGACCGCGGAATTCGATCGAGCCAGGTAGAAGTTGCGGCGATGATATCGCGTCGACACTGATGTCGCCTGCCACGCCATTGCTGTTCTGAATGGCTTTCGCCCGGATATTTGTTCCTGGCTAAACGCGGATCCGTCAGTAGGCGACGGTAACCTGCTTGCTCTCCTTATGTTTGCCGTAGCTTATATACGCGCCCAGGCAAGCCGACAGTCCCTAGTGTTTTCAACGCGGCATGCAAGCCCGATCTATCGCGATCTTCACGAGATGACCCTTCAGGAACTGCTTGGGATGCAATCACGCATCGCCATAGCAGGTGCGGAATCGGAGTCGCCTGAGGCGGATTTGAGGTTCTTCGGTCATCCGGACATGTGTGGAAGTCCAGCTTTCATTCAGGCAATGATCGAGGTCTGGGAGGAGATTGTGGGGCTACTTCCTCTAAGATCACTCGTGAAAAAGTCCCGTCCGCTGCGCCCTCGTAAAAAATCCATCGGTCCAGATCGCAATCTAGACCGATGGATTCTGTGTCATAAAAGTGGCGCTATGTCATAACGCTTGTCGCGCCAGAGGAACTCCGAGAGTCTTCAGCTGCACCCGCTCGTCGCACCGCACGTGTCGCACTTCTCGCAGGTCCCATTCCGCACCATCGTGAAGTTCTGGCACTCCGAGCACATGTTGCCGGTATAACCCTGCATAATCGAGCGCTGGCGGCGTTCGGCTTCCACCTTTTTGGCTTCGGTCTTCGCCGTTGCCGCGTCCGCTGCCGCCTTGTCGGAGAAAAGGGCGGTGGCGTCGCTGGTGATTTCCTCAGTTACCTCTTCGGCGATCTCTTCGGCCAATTCCTTGGCGCGCTCCTCGTAGTCGCGCTTGAAGGCGACGATTTCGGAAGTGGAGATGGCTGCGGTCGGTTCCAGTTTGCGGGCAGCACTGCCGGCAAAGGCGGTGACCGTGCCGGTGGAAGCGGCGCGGGCAGGGGCTGCGGTGGCAGCACCCTTGGGTTCGCCGGCCTGGCGTTCGCCGCCGGTGCCGGACACCAGCGTCGGCTTGTAGCCGCGGGTCCAGCCGGTCGACAGCAGGTTGGTCTTGCCTTCCTGGATGCCCTTGCCGAGTGCGGTGTTGGAGAAATCCGACGTATCGACATGGGCGAGGTCATGACGGCCGAGATAGGAGACGGCAAGCTCGCGGAAGACATAGTCGAGGATCGAGGTAGCGTTCTTGATCGCGTCGTTGCCGATGACCATGCCGGCCGGCTCGAACTTGGTGAAGGTGAAGGCCTCGACATATTCTTCGAGCGGCACGCCATATTGCAGGCCGAGCGAGATGGCGATGGCGAAATTGTTCATCATCGCCCGGAAGGCAGCGCCTTCCTTGTGCATGTCGATGAAGATCTCGCCGAGGCGGCCATCGCCGAATTCGCCGGTGCGCAGATAGACCTTGTGCCCGCCGACGGCGGCCTTCTGGGTATAGCCCTGGCGGCGGTTCGGCAGCTTTTCGCGTTCGCGCGAAACCCGTTCGATCACCCGCTCGATGATCTTTTCGGTGATGGTGACGGCCTGGGCGGCGACGGGCGCCTGCAGCAGGTCCTCCAACGCATCCTCGTCGTCCTCGTCCTCGATCAGCGAGGCATTGAGCGGCTGCGACAGCTTCGAGCCGTCGCGATAGAGCGCGTTCGCCTTGAGGCCGAGCTTCCAGGAGAGCAGATAGGCGTTCTTGCAATCCTCGACGGTCGCCTCATTCGGCATGTTGATCGTCTTGGAAATCGCACCCGAGATGAAGGGCTGGGCAGCAGCCATCATCCGGATATGGCTTTCCACCGAGAGGTAGCGCTTGCCGATCTTGCCGCAGGGATTGGCGCAATCGAAGACCGGCAGGTGCTCGGCCTTCAGGAAGGGCGCGCCTTCCAGCGTCATCGCGCCGCAGACATGGATGTTGGCGGCTTCGATGTCCTTCTTCGAGAAGCCCATATGGTCGAGCAGGTTGAAGCTCATGTCGGCGAGCTGTTCGTCGGAAACCTTCAGCGTCTCCTTGAGGAAGTCGGCGCCGAGCGTCCACTGGTTGAAGACGAACTTGATGTCGAAGGCGCTCTTCAGCGCCGCATTGACGGCTTCCACCTTCTCGTCGGTCAAGCCCTTGGCCTTCAGCGTCGACGGGTTGATCGCCGGTGCCTGGTTCAGGTTGCCGTGGCCGACGGCATAGGCCTCGATTTCGGCGATCTGGCTCTCGGAATAGCCGAGCGTGCGCAGCGCGTCGGGCACGGCGCGGTTGATGATCTTGAAGTAGCCGCCGCCGGCGAGCTTCTTGAACTTGACGAGGGCGAAGTCGGGCTCGATGCCTGTCGTGTCGCAATCCATGACGAGACCGATCGTGCCTGTGGGGGCGATGACCGAGACCTGGGCATTGCGGTAGCCATGCTGTTCGCCGAGCGCGAGCGCCTTGTCCCAGGCCGATTTGGCGTGGGCGGCAAGATCCTGATCCGGGTTTTCCGAATGGATCAGCGCGACCGGGTCGATCGACAGCGCCTCATAGCCGGAGGTTTCGCCGTAAGCGGCGCGGCGATGGTTGCGAATGACCCTGAGCATGCTGTCGCGGTTCGGCGCGAAGTTCGGGAAGGGGCCGAGCTCGGCAGCCATTTCGGCCGAGGTCGCATAGCATATGCCGGTCATGATCGCGGTCAGCGAACCGGCAATGGCGCGGGCCTCAGTGGAGTCATAGGGAATGCCCGACGACATCAGCAGGCCGCCGATATTGGCGTAGCCGAGCCCGAGCGTGCGGTATTCATAGGAGAGTTCGGCAATGCGCTTCGACGGGAACTGCGCCATCATCACCGAGACTTCGAGCACGACAGTCCACAGGCGAACGGCGTGTTCGTAATCGGCGATATTGATGCGCTTGGTGGCCTTGTCCTTGAACTGCAGCAGGTTCAGCGAGGCAAGGTTGCAGGCGGTGTCGTCGAGGAACATGTATTCCGAGCACGGGTTCGAGCCGCGGATCGGGCCGCCGGCGGGCGAGGTGTGCCAGTCGTTCATCGTCGTGTTGAAGTGGATGCCAGGATCGGCCGAGGCCCAGGCGGCGTAGGAAATCGTTTCCCAAAGATCGCGCGCCTTCAGCGTCTTCATCACCCGGCCGTCCTTGCGGGCGGTCAGCTTCCATTCGCCGTCATTTTCCACGGCGCGCAGGAAGTCGTCCTTGATCGAGACGGAGTTGTTGGAGTTCTGGCCGGAGACCGTGAGATAGGCTTCCGAATCCCAATCCGTGTCGTAGGTCTTGAATTGAAGATCCTTGTAGCCCTGGCGGGCGAACTGGATGACGCGCTGGACGTAGTTCTCCGGAACCTGGTCCTTCTTGGCGGCGCGGATTTCGCGCTTCAGGGCAGGGTTCTTGGCCGGATCGAAGCAGTCGCCGTTGTCGCCACCTTCGCAATTGAAGCAGGCTTTCATGATCGTCTTCAGGTGCCGGGCGACGACCTTCGAGCCGGTGACGAGGGCTGCGACCTTCTGTTCTTCCTTGACCTTCCAGTTGATGTATTCCTCGATATCGGGATGGTCGATATCGACGACCACCATCTTGGCGGCGCGGCGCGTCGTGCCGCCCGATTTGATGGCGCCGGCGGCGCGGTCGCCGATCTTCAAGAAGCTCATCAGGCCGGAGGAGCGGCCGCCGCCGGAAAGCTTTTCGCCTTCGCCGCGCAGCATCGAGAAGTTGGAGCCGGTGCCGGAGCCGTATTTGAACAGGCGCGCCTCACGCACCCACAGATCCATGATGCCGCCTTCGTTGACGAGATCGTCCTCGACCGACTGGATGAAGCAGGCATGGGGCTGCGGATGTTCGTAGGCCGACTTGGACTTGGTCAGCTTGCCGGTGAAGGGGTCGACATAGAAATGGCCCTGGCCGGGGCCATCGATGCCGTAGGCCCAATGCAGGCCGGTGTTGAACCACTGCGGCGAGTTCGGCGCAACGCGCTGGGTGGCGAGCATATAGGCAAGCTCGTCCTTGAAGGCCGCCGCATCTTCTTCGGACGAGAAATAGCCGCCCTTCCAACCCCAATAGGTCCAGGTGCCGGCAAGGCGGTCGAAGACCTGGCGCGCATCGATCTCGGAGCCGGTCTGCTCATCCTTGGACAGGGTCTTCAGCGCCGCATCGTCGGGAACGGAGCGCCACAGGAAGGAAGGAACGTCGTTTTCCTCCACCTTCTTCAGCCGGGTGGGGACGCCGGCCTTGCGGAAATACTTCTGCGCCAGAACATCGGTCGCGACCTGGGAGAACTGGGCGGGAACGTCGATATTCTCGAGGCGGAACACGATCGAACCATCGGGGTTCTTGATCTCGCTGGTCGCCTTGCGGAATTCGATATCCGCATAGGCGCCTTGGCCGGCCTTCGTGAAACGACGTTCGATGCGCATGGTCTTGACCTCGTGTTGGCGCCCAGTCCCCACGACCGGGGCGCAAAATTCCTATCCGGCGGCACATTGTCGTCGTGCAGCCAGTCTCGTTTCCGTATTGTCACAGGGGTGTCATCCGGAGATGTCCTTCCTGTATCTTGTGGTGATGGTGGCTGCAAACGCTAAATATAGTATTAACAGCTTATTATCGCCAGTCCCGACGTCACTTTTTTTGGAGGCTGAAAATCGCGCAGAGGTCCTGTCAGGCCTGACACCGTTCCCGGCCAGTCGCCCTGATTCCGCGTCCTAATTTTCAATAGGGAACCGGGCTCGTTACCTCCGGTCCTGTCGCCGCCGCAATATCAGGGACAGTAAGTTTGAAACGGGTGATTCCGTCAAGGGCTGGCCGTTAATTGATTGCTAACCACAACATCTTGTGGATGCGCCTGTGGAGATTGGGGAAAGCCGGGGAGCCCTGAAATTACAATGGCTTGCAGGGGCTGCCGGCCAAGGAAAATGCCGGAACCACAAAAAAGCGTCCTGCGGCAAATCTTGTGATGGCATTTCCCGTGCAAATGCGCATGCCGATTCGGCGCCGAACTCAGCCCTCTTCAGAGCGCGTCGATGGCGATGGTGACGGTGGCGACGCCGATCGGGTTGTCCTCTTCGTCAATGACGACGAAGCTCGCCTGCGTTTCGAGCATCTGGGTGGATTGGTTGCGTTCCGCCCGGTCGATGAAGATCTCTCGGGAGCCGTCGGCGAAGGTTCTGAGGTATTTCTCCTCGTCGCCCTGCCAGTAGTCGGCGGTAATGGTGCTTTGCCCCACATTCAGTCCATGACTGTCGGTGACGAAAAATTCGACGATCGCCCCCTGCGAGGCGTCCTGCCTGGTTTTCAGGTAGTTCGACACGGATTTGTCGAGCAGCAGCTGGACCATCTGCAGATGGTGCCGATCGACCTCCGACCGATAGGTCTTATCGAGGACCCGCATGTCGATTTCGCTGACATCGGTGAATTTGGCATTCTGCTCGGCGATGGCTTTCAGCACCAACGGCGTTTCCACCATCGGCCGGATCCGCGTCTCGACATAGTCGCGCACCAGGGGAACATAGGCAGGCTCGGCGCGGGCAGGCGTGAGGGGAAGCAGACATGCCGCCAGCCCGACGGCAACCACCGCAACATGTCCCCACCGCGCCATCGTCGTTTCCTTCTACCGCATCGTTTGCTGCACGCTTTAAGCGCAGTTTGATACGATTCGCAGCTGCCGAGTTTATGCGAATAAGTTAAAATAGATGTGCAGATCCCGATAGCGGATTCAGGAAACCTCGCCGACAAAAACTGGAACAATTTCAAGTGGTAAATACGAGGGGTGCGCGCTGCGACCTATGGGCTCAGCGCGGCCCCTTGGCGATCGGCTCCTGGTAGGTGAAGCCCATGTCCCAAGGGAAGTAGATCCACGTATCCTGGCTCACCTCGGTGATGAAGGTATCGACCGTCGGAACACCCTTCGGCTTTGCATAGACGCAAGCGAAATGCGCCCGCGGCAGCATGGTGCGCACCTGGACGGCGGTCTTGCCGGTGTCCGTCAGATCGTCGACGACGAGCACGCCTTCGCCGCCGTTTTCGGCGAGCTCGGGCGCTATTCCCTTGAGCAGCGTCATGTCGCCCTGGTTGACGTAGTCATGATAGGAGGCGACGCAGACGGTCTCGATCAGCCGGATGTTCAGTTCGCGCGAGATGATCGCGGCCGGAACGAGGCCGCCGCGGGTGATGCAGACGATCGCCTTGAACGTTTGATCGAGGCCGGCAAGCCGCCAGGCAAGGGCGCGCGCATCGCGGTGGAACTGATCCCAGGAGACGGGAAAGGCTTTATCGGGAAGGGACATCGGGCTGCTCCGCGGCATGAAAAATCAACACGCCGTTTGCCGGCGACCGGAGGGGCTTGAGGCGGCGATCGGCAAAACAATAAATCGCGCGAGCCGGAACTGCGCGAGATCGCGCGCTGCACTGCGCGAGTTGTGCCGAGGCCCGAAGCCGTCATCGGTCGGCGCAATTAACGGAATTTGCCGGCAAAAGGCAAGAGCAGCCGATCAACGCGACAGAAGCGTCAGCGCCGTCATCGATTGCAGCAAGGTCCTCGTCGTGCCGCCGAAGATCATCTGCCAGAGCCAGGAATGGGTATAGGCGCCCATCACGAGAAGATCGATGCTGTTGTCCGAAAGCCGGTTCTCGATGACGTGCGAGGTGTTTTTATCCACGCTTCGAGCCGTCGAAAGCGTCGTCTTCACGCCGTGGCGGGCGAGCGTGGCGGCGATATCGGTGCCTGCCGTCAGCGGCGACTGCAGTGCGGTGTCGGCCGGATCGACCGAGAAGATCTCCACCGCGTCGGCCGCCTTCAGGATAGGCAGCGCGTCGAAGGTCGCGCGCGCTGCCTCCTTCGAGCCGTTCCAGGCGATCAGCACGCGCTTGATCGGCTTTGGCTGACGGATGATGTAGGGGATCATCAGCACCGGCCGGCCGGTTTCGAAAAGAAAGCTGTCGACGTCGACATGGCTGTCGGAGGATTTGGCCGGATCGGCCTGCGAGGCGATCAGCAGATCGGCGCTGCGGGCGCTTTCGATCAGCGGTGCGGAGCCGTAGCCGATGGAGGTGGCAAAGCTGCGCCACTCCGAGGAACCGCCTGAGGCCTCAGCCTTGGCGCGAAAAATCTGCTCAACCGCGATCGTTTCGCCATGCGCCATATCCTGCAGCGCCTGCACGGCGACGGGATCGGGGATTTCCATCGGCGCCACCAGCGGTACGGCGGAGATGTTTTCGGCATGCAGGCCGATCACATGGGCGCCGCTTTCGGCGGCAATGGCAAAGGCGAAATCGGCGACGGCGGCGCTATTGTCTGCTGTATCGAGAATGGCGAGAATGGTTTTGTAAGACATATCAATTCTCCTTGCGCTGAAATGGCGTGCGCGAGGGAAGGAATGCACCGGACCGTTCTTCCGTTCCTTGACGGGGATCAAGCCTGGTCCCCGGTTCCGGTCATGCCCTCAAGCCTCGGCGGAATGGTTATCGGCGATGTCCTTCCTCTGGCGGATGACGTCGATCATGTCTTGCACCGCGGCGCCGGCCGCATCGATTGCCGCCTGCGCGCGGCCACGCACGACGATCTCGGTCGAGAATTTCTGGCCGATATAGCGGGGGTAGGAGCCGATGCTGGTTTCCGGATGGGCTTTCTGGATCGCCGTCAGGGGCGTACCGATCTCGCCTTCGCCGTAAGGGCAAGCGATGGCGAGCGAGAGCACCGGCGTTCCGGTTCGAAGCATCGGCAGCACATTGTCGACCATCGCCTGGAAGACCTGCGGCACGCCAGCCATCACGTGGACGTTGCCGATGATGAAACCCGGCGCCGTCGACACCGGATTGGCAATATGGACAGATCCGCGCGGCATGCGCGCCATGCGCTGGCGCGCCTCGGTGAATTCCATCTCGCGGCGACGGTACATATCGGCCAGCAGCGTCATCGCCGTTTCGTCATATTCGCACGGCACCCCGAAGGCCTTGGCGATGGCATCGGCGGTGATGTCGTCATGCGTCGGCCCGATGCCCCCTGATGTGAAGACGTAATCATATTTGCCGCGAAGCGCGTTCAGCGCCTCGACGATCGCCTCCTCATCGTCAGCGACGATGCGCACCTCCTTGAGATCGATACCGGAAAGCGTGAGCAGATCGGCGAGGTGGCCGATATTTTTGTCCTTGGTGCGGCCCGAAAGAAGTTCGTCGCCAATGGCGAGCATGGCGGCGGTAACAACGGTGGCGTGGCTCATGGGATGTTCCGTGATGTGAGGCTGGTGAATAGGTAGCGCCCTTCGGCCGCTTTGCAAACACTCGCCGATGCGTCACTTTTACCGAAACTAAAACAACGAAGAATTCAAGTGCGGCTCGCTGCACGGCACCTCCAGCGGGCGTGGCGAAAGCGCTAGACGCCGACAAGCTATAGTTCCCAGGTAATCACTGCGTCTCTCGGATTGCAGGCAAACGGTTTACAAGCTATGGCGGGTCTGTCGGCGACAAGGCAATTAGATCGAAGTGCAAAGCCCCCAAACCTTTTCAGCATTTCCCTACCTGGCGATGGATCGCTGCCTTCCAGATTTGCACACGATCCGGCAGTTCGCGCGCCGGAATCTACGCTGTCTTCGCAGTAAGCAATCGTAGTGGGGGAGAGGAACATAAGATCATGACTGTCCTTGCGGTGTGGCTTGTCGTTGCCGCGATTTTACTGTTTGGCCTGACCCTCAATCGCGCTCTTGTGCTTTGGCTAAACCGCGGCGTTCATCCGCCTGTTCGTGACGGCACGGATCTGCTCTTGAGCGGTATCTTGCCGGGGATTGCTCTCGTCGGTGGTTTGGCAACGGCTCTCGGAGTCATCCATCTGCTGCGCATAGAAATCGTGTTGCCTCTTGCCGCGATTTTGATGATCTGGCGACGGAATGATGTTCTGGCGATTTTTGTTGATTTGCGCAATCTGGCGGGGATGGGCGTGCGGGCGACTGCCAACGGCAATCCCTTTCCTCTTTTGGCGTCGGGCGCATTTATTGTCTTGATTGGGGTGATTTCGGTAACAGCGCTCTTCCCGGCAGGATCGGCGGACGTTTGGGCATTTCAGATTCCGCTCGCGCAAAGCATTGTTTCCCATGGTGGATTTGTCACGCCGCAGATAGACAGCAATTTTTACGGAAACATACCGCTTTTCTTCAATGTGCTTTTCGCCAGTGTGTTGCTGTTCGTCGATCACTGGCTCGCGGCGGGCTTGATGAACGCGGCGATTTTCCTCGGATTTTTGTTGTTGCTCACAAGCTGTGCGCACCGCTGGCGGGCGGCTGGATTGTTGCTGGTTTTCTATCTGATCGCGTTCCAGGGCTTTTTCACACCAGGCGCGGCAGTTCCTCTAACAGACCTTCCCAGATCCTGTTTTTCGGTTGCAGCCGTCCTTATCTTTGGCGCTACCTTGAGACCCGCAGGCCCTCCGAGATCGTCTCTTGTGCTTTGCTCTTGGGTGGGGCAGTCGGTGGCAAATACACCGAGCTTCAGATGGTTGGCTTGATCGGTTTGGCGCTCTTGCCGTCGATCTATCGCGGCAAAATGTCATTTTTGCTTTTTTTGACCTGCCTGGCCGCGTTTTTATCCCTAGCGGGCTACTGGTACGTCAAAAATCTCATCGTGCTTGGTAACCCTATCTATCCTTTCATTTTCGGGCATCCCGGACTTTCAGACCAGTGGATGGCGAACTACAGGCTTGAACTCGGCCGTGCTTTCGATCCGGCATACCGGGTTTTCGTCACCGATCTGACGACCCGCCAGGGCGCGACTTTTTCTTCATCCTGCATGGATGGTTTCTGGATCGCCGGCAATATGCAACCGTCGCTCTCATCCTGATCATTGGCGCGTTGCTTGTGTCGTTCAGAAGGATATTTGTGCTTGTAGCGACAACTGCGGCGATGTTCACCATCTGGTACGCCGTTATGTTCAACCATATCCGATGGGCGACGCCGGCCTATTTGTTATATTTTTCTACCGCTTACATCGGCGCGAGCTTGATCGTGGAAAAAATGGCAGTGAGCAAAGCCGCTCAGCCGGGTGGGATTGTGTTCGCTGTGCCCGGACGCGTGCGGGCCGGACACAGGGCCATCAATAGCTATTTGTTTACGTTTGCAGTGGCGGTCATCGCTCTTGTGGTTTTCTGTCGTCCTGCCATCAAATTCATCGACCGCCCCAATCGGCAGCCCTATTCGTGGATGGAGCAGGGAGTCATGGATGTCCTGATCGGTCGGCAAAAACTCGATGATTTTCTTGGAGCCCAGCGTGAAGGTTACATCATTTATCGCTATGTCGCGGCAAATGATTTGAGGACCGTATTTCAACCGTTCGACACGAGTAGCACCTTATTTGCGGCCGCCTACACGGGAGGCAGAGATAGGGGATGGTTGCTGCCGCCTTATATGTTTCCTGACTCCGAAAATGATGTGGACGCCTTCATCAAACGTAACAACATCCGGTACTTTATTCGGGTGACAGAGAAGCAGCAGTTGTTGGCCGAACGCGTTGGCGCCGCCAAGTTTGGGTTGGCGGAAAAAACCATATCGCGAATGTTGCCGGAATCGACTTTGTTGCTGAAAGACGGATTTGGGTGGGAACTGTACCGGTTCAACGGTTTTCCCTCGCAATGAAACCCGCAGGGCTGCGGTGACGCCCATCTTCTCATGGGTGGCCTGATTTGTATGGCATATGGTGCGGACGGCGGGGGTCGAACCCGCATAGCCTAAGGCCGAGGGATTTTCTTACCGCTACGGCTTTCGCCGCCGCCTTCCGGCGTTTGTGGTCTGGACTATACCTTCACCCTAGCGTCTGCCTTAGGTGCTGCCCGTCTAGTCTCTACACCTTCCCCTTGCGGGGCTTGGCTCGGGATTGCCATCTGACAGGTTTCCCCGACTTTGAGCAGTTCTACATCAGGCGTTTCCGCCAGTGCACTCAATTTTGCTTTAAGTCCCTTGTGTCTACCGATTCCACCACGTCCGCGTGGTTCTCCCTGCTAACAAAGAGAGGCGGCATTCTCAACCGATATTCAGTGGCGAGGTGCGATTCCGTTTCAAACGCTGGAAGCCCTCCATACCCGGTCGCTCGAATGTCCGGCTGCATTCGGCAGTAAAGCGACCATCCGGTGCGCCGATCAAAGCTCCGACAAGCAACTGAACATTAGGAAGTTTTAAATTGACGCTGTCCCCATGCCGGGCGCGACAGTCGATTGCGAAATTTCATGCCAGTCAGCGTAGAAAACTTAACACAACCCCTGCGACAGAAGCTTGTTGAATTTCGCAGGACATTGGGACAAAGTGCTGGCTGGGGTAGAGTTCGCGATTTTTACTGTTGCAATACGTGCACTTCACTTTTCATTGTGAGCGCCGGGACATGTGGTGACTTAAAAGGCAAAATGGCTTTTGTTCTGAAGACCTTCGGGAGGTTGCAGCTCGTCGACGAGGAGGGGAACGCTGTCGCGTTTCCCGAGAAAGGCCTGCTGCTTCTCGCCTATTTGTTTACAACCGATCAAGGTTCGGCGGATCGAACGACCTTGGCTCGCTTCCTTTGGGGCGAGGCCGACCGGGAGGTTGCACTGTCGACTTTGCGGAAGGTGATTTCGAGAATTAAGGCCCGTCAAATCGATCTTGGGGTAAACATCCTTTCATCTCAGGGCAACGTGCTCACTCTCGACCGGGGGGCACTATCGTCTGACATGCTCCTGGCCGACAAGGAGGAAGAGGTTGAGCCGTTCTCCCGGCTGAGACAGCTGGTGACGCTGATGAACCAGCCTTTTCTCGAGCCGGTTCACAGCCAGAGCCGCCAGTTTCAGTATTGGCTCGCCGAACGTGAAAATTACCATAACGAGCTTCTCGCCAATACTTTGAGAACGGCGTCGCAGCTGGCCCCGTCGCGAAAGGACGCTGAACTCCTGAGGAAGGCGGCGGTTATCTTGTTTCGGACCGAGCCGAAGGATCCGGAGACGCTGCAACTGCTCATAAAGATCCTCAAGGCGGAAGGGGAAGTCGAATTACTTCGGAGCTATTTCGAACAGCGGCGTAGTGCGACATCGAGAGGCAGTTCCGCGCGTACCGGATCCGACGACGGTGACACGAAATACCTGCGCCCGCCATCCGCGTCGTCAAAGGCGAAACTTGAGGCTTCTCTTCCCCTGGAGCCCCAAGATATCCGGATTTCCATTCCCCGCCTGGTGCTGCTTCCCCCTAAAAATCAATCCGCTCGGCCGCAAGCCGGTTTTTTAGCTGCGTCTTTGGTGGAGGATATAACGATCGGATTTTGTGTCTTCAACAGCCTGGAGGTCATAGCCCCGTATTCGGCGGTTCAAATCGGCCACCAGGTGGAGACGCAGAAGGCTTTCTTCGAACGCCATTGCGTCAACTATATCCTCGACACCCGGATCAGCAATATGGGCGATGAGGTGACGCTCTTTGCCCAACTGATCTTTTTCGATCAGAATCAGATCGTCTGGGCCGAAAGGTTCAGCCTCGATCGTATGGATCTCGCCAGAGACAGGCGAGTTGTTGCCCGGCAGATCGCTCTCTCCGTATCCAGCGAAATCGAGCGTCATGAGGCGTTGCGCGAAGATCTGAACCCGGTTGCCTACCACAGATATCTTGTCGGCAGGCGGCATCTGGCGCGGTTGACGCTTCCGAACCTGCGGCGCGTCCGCAAGGAGATGAAAGCCGCACTCAGCGTCAGCCCCGATTTCGCACCGGCGCTAAGTTCGATGGCGCGGACCTACTCCAAGGAATGGTTGCTGACGGCCCGGGGAGATATCGATCTTTTGCAGTTGGCGGAGACCTTCGCCAAGCAGGTCACCGAGATGCGTTCGGACTTCGCCGATGGCTATCGCGAGCTCGGCGTCGCCAAGTTGTTGCAGGGTGCCTTCGATGAAAGCGCCGAAGCCATGGAAGTGGCGGAAAGCCTCGCCCCGCACTACGCCGACGTGATTGCCGACTACGCGGACACGCTGGTTCATTGTTCGCTCCCGGCCATGGCCTTGCGAAAGATCGAGCGGGCAATCGAGCTGAACCCGCTCGGTCCCGACACCTATTTCTGGACTGCTGCGGGAGCAAACTATGCCCTCGGCGAATTCGAAGCTTCGCTGGACTATATCGGGCAGATGGCCGATCCTCATTTAGCGGATAGGTTGTCCGCTGCAAATTGGGCCATGTTGGGTCATCAGGACAAGGCGCGGATCTTCGTACGAAGGTTTCGTGAAGGGAATCCGGACTTCGATGTGGACAAGTGGTTGTCCGCAGTACCAAGTAAAGAGCAATGGCATAAAGATCTTTATCGTGAAGGCCTGAAGAAAGCTGGATTTTAAACATCAATCGTTAGAGAGGGCAAAAACATGGCAACAGTTGTTGTTATTAGTGTTGATGGTCAAGACGGGCTCTGGGTCGCCGATCTGGACGCCGGCACAGTACTGCCGCTCCCGGTCCCGAAGGCGGGCGGTCTGAAAGTGGTGACCGATCTTCGCGCCACCGGCGCGACGGTGACAAAGGGCGTGAATGTGGCTGTCACGGTCAAGTCAGCGGAAGCGGCATTCTCCGGGCATTATGACGGTTAATGCATGTCGCCCGGAAGTGTGCAGCGGTTCCGGGAGAACGACATGCATCAAAACAAAGACCTAAAGCGCGTCGCATGAATCAAGTTTGATGCGACGCGCTTTACGCTTGATGACTGGCGCCATAGCGCTGCACTGAAGAAATCATAGTCGCTCCCGGTGCCGATCAAGTGTAGTGGATCTCAGCGATAGTCTAACGGCCCTGGTAATGCGGGGTCGATGGTGCTTGCCCACATACCTACATAATACCGGTCGAATATGCGTGTATATTGTGGATATAAGCGTGTTATTGCTTGACAAGAGCATTTTCGGTGTAAGGATTGCGCCGCGGCGGTTGAGTAAGTGTTGTCTTGTGGGAGTAAGGCGATGGTTTACGATTGGACTGGTGCCAGGGTTCGGCGCATCCGGATATTCAAGACCAGTATCGCGCTTGTTCTGGGAACCGCGATTGCTGCAATACCGCTGTTCTTCTGGGCCGTGCAGTTTCGCGGTTTTTAACCGGAGATAATCAGCGTCTCGCGCCACCTGTTGATCACCCAGCCGGCCAGCAGTCCGATGGCGGCGCCCATGGCCTTGATGCCGGCATCATGCAGGCGCGGATGGCGCGTCGGCGAGAGGTACTGCAGATATTCGATGGCGACGGTACCAGCGATCAGCAGCACGGCCACCAATTTCCACTGTTTCGGATAGGCGAGCGCAAAGGCGAGGCCGACAAGAATATAGGCGCTCGCGCGGTCGGTATCGACAGTCGTAACGGTCTCCGGCCTCAGCCCGATCGGCGAAACCGTGACGAAAAGGATGAAGGCGAGCAGCAGCCAGGCGAGCGGCCTTGCGAATTTGAACATGATCATGGCTTCATATTTAGTGGCTCGTCTTTTCATTGACAGTTAAAATCAGTTCATGTGCCGGCTATTTCGCGGTGGGCTTAAGAAAAGCTTTCGCCAACAGGGCTTGGACCGAACCGTAAACGGCCGAAGCGGCCTTTCCTATGCCGGCCGGCCTGTGCCATAGCGGCGGTATCATTATGAGAATGGATCACGCCCGTGACGAGACTTGATGTCGAAAGCGCCGAAGAGGCAATGCGCAGCCTTTTTCCGGCAACGCCGCTGCAGCTCAATGATCATCTCTCGGCGCGTTACGGGGCCGATATCTGGCTGAAGCGCGAGGATCTATCGCCGGTGCGCTCCTACAAGATCCGCGGCGCCTTCAACTTCTTCCGCAAGGCGATCGGGCAGGGTGCTGCCGGCAAGACCTTCGTCTGCGCCTCGGCCGGCAATCACGCCCAGGGCTTCGCCTTCGTCTGCCGCCATTTCGGCGTGCCGGGCGTCGTCTTCATGCCGGTAACGACGCCGCAGCAGAAGATCGACAAGACCCGCATGTTCGGCGCCGAATTCATTACCATCCGGCTGTTCGGGGACTTCTTCGACCAGTGCTACCAGGCCGCGCGCGACCATGTCGAAGCGGTCGGCGGCGTCATGGTGCCGCCCTTCGACCATGCCGATATTATCGAAGGGCAAGCGACGGTCGCCGCCGAGATCATGCAGCAGCTGCCTGAGGGAACGGTGCCTGACATGGTCGTGCTGCCGGTCGGCGGCGGCGGGCTTGCCGCCGGCATCACCGGTTATCTTGACGGCATCGTGCCGAAATCGGCCTTCGTCTTCACCGAGCCCGCCGGCGCACCGAGCCTGAGGCGCAGCATCGAGGCAGGTGAGGTGACGACGCTTGCCAAGGTCGACAACTTCGTCGACGGCGCTGCCGTCGCCCGCATCGGCGACCTGAATTTCGCCGCGCTGCGCGATTTCCCGGCAAGCCAAGTGCAACTGATGCCGGAGAACGCCATCTGCGTCACCATCCAGGAGATGCTGAATGTCGAGGGCGTCGTGCTGGAGCCGGCAGGCGCTCTGTCGCTGACGGCGATCGCTGCGATGGACGCTCAGGCGATCCGCGGCAAGACCATCGTTGCCGTCGTCTCCGGCGGCAATTTCGATTTCGAGCGCCTGCCTGACGTAAAGGAAAGAGCCATGCGTTACGCGGGGCTGAAGAAATATTTCATCCTCAGGCTCGCCCAGCGCCCCGGCGCGCTTCGGGATTTCCTCAATCTGCTCGGCCCTGACGACGATATTGCCCGCTTCGAATATCTGAAGAAATCGGCGCGCAATTTCGGCTCGATCCTGATCGGCATCGAAACCAAGGCGCCGGAGAATTTCGCCCGGCTGATCGGAAATTTCGAAGCCGCCGGCATGGGTTACGAGGATATCACCGAAAACGAGATCCTCGCCAACCTGATCATTTGACTTGGCGACAGCAATGCCATCGTGCTAAAGGCGGATCATGGCTTCGTTCCTTTCAAATCTCTTTTCGATGTTCTCCGGCGGCGGCAAACCGGCTTCCGAGGCGGCAGGCCCTTCCGGCGAGCCGCAGCTTTATAACGATTGCACGATCTACGCGGAGCCGCGCAGGGAAGGCAGCCAATATCGCCTTGCCGGTCGCATCGAAAAGAAGGTCGGCGACGAGGTTCTGGTGCGCAATTTTATCCGCGCCGATCTGTTTTCGTCCTCCGACGATGCGCTCGAATGCACGGTGCGCAAGGCGCAGCAGATCATCGATCAGCACGGTTCGTCACTCTTTGGTGACGGTGAGAAGCTTCGTCAGGTCTGAGACCGGGATATCCGCCGCATCCATGCGTGGCCGCAATTATTCTTCTTTTTCAATCCTGTGACGCGGCGACACCGTCGCGGATCGGCATCTCGCTCACGCAATCTTAAAGGGTTGCAGTCAAAGGTGTCGCCTGCAGCATGTGCAGGGCCACCCTCGTGTTTGACTTTTTCGGACAATCGACCAAAGGATCCGCTGTCGCGACCGTTGCGCCCGCGTTCCGTCCAGGGCGCCGGCCTGAAGCCGGGGTATGGTGATGGAGACGCTCAACCTCGCCCTTTTCGTCGTCGAAGCCGTCGCCTATTTCGCGCTGATGGTGACGCTTCTGCACTTCCGTCATCGGCTCGGTCTCGGGGTTTTCCTGACGGCGCTCGGCGTCATGCATTTCATGGAAACCTACCTGGCGGCGGTCTTCTATGTCTCGCTGCCGTTCGGGGATGTGTCGCCGGGCTCGTCGGTCTTCTTCTCCGGCAAGCTGATGATGATCCTGATGCTTTACCTACAGGAAGATGCCGCGACGGTGCGCCAGCCGATCTATGGCCTGTTCCTCGGCAACCTGCTCACCGTCGGCATTGCCTGGGTGCTGCAACTGCACCTGCCGCTGCAGATGTCGCCCGCCCACACGCCGGATGTCGATTTCCTCCAGGAGATGGGCTGGCTGATGGTCTGGGGCACGGCGCTGCTTTATGTCGATTCGCTCGGCATCATTCTGCTTTACGAAAAACTCGGCGATTTCTTCCGCCGGCGCGTCGTCCTGCGTTTCCTGATTTCGGGCTTCGTGCTGCTGACCTTCGACCAGATCGGCTTTTTTGCAGCGCTGAATTATTTCCTGGATGTGCCGATCGCCGCATTCTGGGCAGGTTGGAAGGCGAAAATGCTTGCCGTCTGCCTCTATGCGGCAATGTTTGCAATCTATGAATATCGTATTCGCCGCGGCGGCAAGGCCGGCTCCGCGCGTTCGATCAGCGACGTGTTCGGCGACCTGACGTTCCGCGAGCGCTACAACGATCTTCTGGAGCGTACCGGTCGCGATATGCTGACCGGCGTCTATGACCGGACGCGCATGGAGGTGGAGGCGCCGCTGATGATGCGTGAGGCGCTGAGACAGGGTCTCTACGCCACGGTCCTGATTATCGATGCCGATCACTTCAAGGATGTCAACGACGGCTATGGGCATCTTCAGGGTGACGAGGTGCTGAAGGCGATCGCCGCCCGCCTCGGTACGACGCTGCGCTCGAGCGACCGCATCTTCCGCTTCGGCGGCGAGGAATTCGTCGCCGTCTGCCCCGGCACCGATCACGAGGAAGCTTTGCTGCTTGCCGAACGCCTGCGCTGGACGATCGCCACCAGCGTCAAGACGCCGGATGACAAGCCGGTCACGGTCAGCATCGGTGTTGCGACCGCCGACGAGGACGGCGTCGATTTTACCGCCGTGCTGACGGCTGCCGACGGCAGGCTCTACGCGGCAAAGAAGAGCGGCCGCAACTGTGTCGTCGGCCGTTCCGGTGTCGTGAAACTCGGTTGACCCGATCAAACGCAGTGCGTCCGCTGCCGGTGTTTGTGATGTTGCATAAACCGAAACGCCTGACAGCGATATCATGCCTTTTCAATGGGTTATAATAACAATAAAAACGGCTTGTTAGCACAATGCAAACGTGATCTCCATTGCCGCAACGGATCAGCTTTCCTGCAAGGGGCTTGGAGATATGAGTGATGCAGCTGTGCGAAGGAAGGTCGATGGCGGCGAATTTGCCGTTTTGTGCATCGGCGGGTTTCTTCTGTCGATCGCCTATGGCGTGACCTTTCTGATCCCGGTGCTGGTCGGTCAGCGCGGCGGCAACGAGGCGCTCGCCGGCCTGATCATTTCGGCCGCGACCGTCAGCACCGTCATTCTCGTGATCCTGTCCGGCCACATCGCCGATGCCATCGGCTCGGCGCGGGCGGTGGCGGTTTCAGCGCTCTTTCTGGCGGCATCCGGGTTGGGATTTGCCACGGTCCCGGCAGCCGGGCTTAGCCTGATGACCGTCGGTTTCGTCCTCGGCATCGGCTGGGGCACTTTCTATGCGCTCGGGCCTATTCTGGTGGCGGCGATCACCGAATCCGAGCACCGGATCAGGTTCTTCGCCCTGCTGTCGGGATCGATGATGTCGGGCATCGGCGCCGGACCGATCATCGGCCGTATTGCCACCGGCTGGGCCCTTCCGATCGAAACGGCCTTCGCCTTTGCTTTCCTCTCCAGTCTCGCCGGCGGCGCGCTTTATTTCCTGCTGCATCTCAGGCTGACCAATGCCGGCAAGATTTTGCCGCATGTCAACAAGATCTCCTTTGCCGCAGCGCGTCAGGTGATAGGTTCGCGGGCGATCTATTCCATCGCCATGGTCGGCATCGGCGGGGCGATTTTCGGCGGGCTCTCCAGCTTTCAGACAAGCTACGCCAAGGCGCACGGTTTCGATTATTCGCTGTTCTTCATCGGCTTCATGTCCGCCGCCATCCTGAGCCGGCTGTTCGTGGCGGGATATGTGGTCAAGAGGGATCCATTCTATTCGCTTCTGGTGCTGACGAGCCTGACGCTGGCATCCATCCTGCTGTTCCTGGTGGTGACATCAAGTCAGCTGGCCTATCTCGGAGCCGCGGCAATGCTCGGCCTGGGTTATGGGCTGACCTATTCCGTCATCAACGGACTGGCAGCAAATGAAGCGCCCCCAGGTCTCATGCCGCAATCGCTTCTCTTGTTCTCGCTGTCCTATTTCATCGGAGTCTTCGGATTTCCGCTGATCGCCGGGAACCTCATCGTTTCCTCCGGGATACAGGCCATGCTCCATGTCCTGCTGCTGCTTGCCGTCGCCAATCTGGCAATCGTCCTGTTTCGTGTGATCGACCGCGCAAGGAACCGCTGATCGAGGGCGGGCAAGTCCGACTTGCCCGACCCTCGCTGGCTCATGCGGCGCGGAAGATCTTGGCGCCGGAGGGGGCGCTCGTCATGCCGCCGTCGACGGTGATCTCGATGCCGGTGACATTGGCAGAATCATCCGAAGCCAGGTAGAGCGCCGCCTTGGCGATTTCGTCGGCCTCGCTCATGCGGCCGAGCGGGCTCATGCCGCCGATGCGCGCCTCGAGCGCCGACATCGCATCTTCCGTCTGGGCCATCGGCGACCAGATCGGCGTCTTCGTGCCGCCGGGTGTCACCTGATTGACGCGGATGCCGCGCGGCGCGAGTTCGGAGGCCATATTGCGCGTCATCGCCCGGACCGCGGCCTTGGTCGCCGCATAGGCCGACCAGCCGGGAGCGCCGAGCACGGCGTGCACCGAACCGTTGAGAATGACCGAACCGCCGTCGCTAAGATGCGGCAGTGCCGATTGCACGGTGAAGAAGACGGCCGTGAGATTGGTGCTGATGATCTGATTGAATTGCTCCGGCGACGTGTCACCGAGCGGTGTCGCACCGCCGATGCCGGCATTGGCGAAGACGATGTCGAACTTGCCGACCTTTGCGGCGGCTTCCGCAAAGGCCTTCTCGGTGGCGGCGGCATCGGTGACATCGACCTTCAGCGCGACGACGCCGGCCCCAAGCGCCTTTTCGGCGGCGGCGAGCGTTTCGGGATTGCGGCCGGTGATGACGACCTTTGCACCCTCGTCGATGAAGACCTTGGCGGTCGCAAGACCGATACCACTGTTGCCGCCGGTGATCAGCGCGACCTTGTTTCTTAGACGCATGATTCATGCTCCTCTTGGAAATGGCAACGATCTGGATTATGATCGTTATCTACAAGGATTATGATTGTAATCTACATGAGTCAAGCAGCATGATGCCGAAAAGTATAAGCGGTTTTCGGCCGACATCATGCTCGTTCGAAATTGATACGGGGAGATTCGGATGGGTCGTTCGCAGCTGGAAAAACAGAAGACGCACGAAAAGATCGTGGAGACTGCGTCGAAGCGGCTGCGAGAGGAGGGGCTGGAAGGTGTCGGCGTCGCCGACCTGATGAAGGAGGCCGGATTGACCGTTGGCGGCTTCTACAAGCACTTCGCCTCCCGCGACGATCTTGTCGCCGAGGCGATCCAGTCGGCTTTCGATTCATGGGGACGCAAGCTGGAGGCCGACGGGATAGACCCGGCGAAGATGACGGCCGCCGATGTCGCCGACCGTTATCTGAGCGCCTTTCATCGCGACAATCCCGGCGAGGGCTGCCCCTTCGCCGCCCTGACCTCCGATATCTCCCGTAGCGGCGACAAGGCGCGGGGGATTGCGACGGAACGGCTCCGGCTTAATTTCGAGGCTTTGGCGAGCAAGGCGTCGGGAGCCGACGCGGAAAGACGGCGCAAGGCGGTCATCGCCTTCGCGATGATGGCCGGCGGCGTCGGCCTTGCCAGGATTTCCTCCGATGAGGCTCTGTCGGCCGAAATTCTCGAGACGGTCCGGGATTTTGTCGCTGCTATCGACAAATGACAAACGGCCGGCGAATGCCGGCCGCTGCACTATGGTAAGCGTTGAAGAGCCGATTAAGCGGCCAGCGCGATTTCCTGGACGCGCGTCTTTGCAGCGTCGATGGCCTTTTCGGCAGCTTCAGGACCGAAGGCGAGGCCTTCGACGTAGATGGTCTCGATGTCGGTGATGCCGAGGAAGCCGAGAACCGACTTCAGATACGGCACGGCGTGGTTCAAGGGGGCAGCCGGTCCCTGCGAGTAGACGCCGCCCGAGGTAAGCACCACGTAAACCTTCTTACCGGTGAGCAGGCCGACCGGGCCGCTTTCCGTGTACTTGAACGTCAGGCCGGCACGGGCGACGTTGTCGATCCAGGTCTTCAGCGAGGAGTAGATGTTGAAGTTGATGAGGCCGGTGCTGATGACGACCGTGTCGGCGGCAAAGAGTTCGTTGACGAGTTCGTCAGACGTCTTGACGGCGGCGACTTCCTCGGCAGTGCGGGCCTCGGCCGGCTTGCGGATCGCGCCGGTGAAGAGGTCGTCGATATGCGGCAGCGGGCTGGCGGCAAGGTCGCGGCGAACGAGGACGCTGCCCGGATTCTGGTTCTTCAGCTTCTCGGCGAGTTCAACGGCGATCGGCGTCGAGAGCGATTCGGCACGCGGGCTGGACGTCAGAAGAAGGATGGACGACATGGTGCATTTCCTTTCGAATTGGATTTGTCGGCCCGTTTTGGGAGGTGAGCCGCAGTCTCGAAGCGGAAAATAGGTCTGGCTTGCTATCGAAAAAACGGTGATAATGTCGATCGAAACTATCGATGGAATGGATGGATATGCTTCCGAACCCGACCCTGGACCAATTGCAGGTGTTTTTGACCGTTGCCGAGACCGGCAGCTTCTCGGCTGCGTCGCGGGCGCTGAACCGGGCTCAGTCGGTCGTCAGCTATACGATCGCCAATCTCGAGGCGCAGCTTGAAGTGCCGCTTTTCGAGCGCTCCGGCGCCCGCCAGCCAAAGCTGACGGAGGCGGGCAGGGCGATGCTGGAGGATGCGCGCCGTATCCTCGGCGACCTGCAGGTCATGCGGGCGCGCGTCAAGAGCCTGAAGGAAGGGCTCGAAGCGGAGGTTTCCGTTGCCATTAGCGTCATGGTGCCCTCAAAGGCCGTGGTTGATGTGCTCCACGAATTCCGCGAGATGTTCCCATCGGTTTCGCTGAACCTCAACGTCGGCGAGCTCGGAATGGTCATGGATCTGGTCATGAGCGGCAAGGCGACGATCGGCATCGGCGGAGCAGTTCTGAAGCAGGACGATTCGGTCGTCACCGAACGGATCGGTCACTCCTTCATGATGCCTGTCGCCGCGCCTAACCACCCGCTTGCCGGGCTCGACCGGCCGCTGACGCTCGGCGACGTGCGCGATGAGGTGCAACTCGTCGTCACCGATGCGTCGGGCCTGACGAAGGGGCGCGATTTCAACGTTTTGTCCTACAAAACATGGCGCGTCAGCGATATTTCGACGAAGCATCAGCTTATCAAGGCCGGCCTTGGCTGGGGCGGACTTCCGGCGTCGCTCATCCATGACGATCTCCTGAGCGGCGCGCTCATCCATCTCGATCTCGATGCCTACGAACAGGGGGAGTATCCCATCTATTCGATGCGCCGGCTCGCCAACCCGCCCGGACCTGCCGCCACCTGGATGATCGACGCGTTCCGCACCCGGCTTACCCATTGCCCGAGCCAGGCGGATTTCCACGCCCAGATCGCGGAACTGCGTGAACCCGCAATCCCGCTCGCGGCCGAATAGGGAAGGCGCAGCCGACGCGCCTTCGTATTTCTTCCGGTTAGAGAACCAGCCTGAACTTCGAGAAGCCGTCCGCACCGTCGCCGGCATCCTCGATCTTGACGCTCTTGACCGCAGCGAGGAACTGCTTTGCCTTCGGGCCGCTCTCGAAGGTTGCCGTCGTGCCCGGCAGCGGCTTGAAGGTCCAGTTCGCATCGGCCGAAGGATTGATCGTGCCCTGGTCGTGGACATAGCGGACAATGACATCGCGGTTGGTGTCCGGCGCCTGGAAGATCACCTTATCAGCGGCGATCTCCGGGAAACTGCCGCCGCCGCCGGCGCGGTAGTTGTTGGTGACGACGACGAATTTCTGGGCGGGATCGACCGGCTTGCCGTCGAAGGCGAGGTTCTGGATGCGGTTGGCATCCGGATTGATCGCCTTGCCAGAGGAATCATATTTCGGCGGCTGCGACAGGTCGATCTGGTAGGTCACGCCGTCGATGACGTCGAAATTATAGGACGGGAAATCGTTGTTGAGCAGCGGCGCATCCTTCGCGCCGGCGTCGATGTGATTGAACATGCCGGCCGACATTTCCAGCCAGTTTTTCACCTGGGCGCCGGTGATGGCAACGGCCTGCACCGTATTCGGGTAGAGATAGAGGTCGGCGACATTCTTGATGGCGATATCGCCGGCCGGGACGTCGGTATAGTAATCGGCGCCGCCACGGCCGCCGGCCTTGAAGGGGGCCGCCGCCGAAAGCACCGGCAGATCCTTGTACTTGGTATCGGCCAGCATCTGCTTGATGTACCAGGTCTGGGCTTGGCTGACGACCTGCACGGAGGGATCGTCGGCGACGAGCGCGAAGTAGGAGTAGAGCGGCGCCGACGTTTTGCCCACGGGGGTGCGGACATAGGCAAGCGTCGCCTCGTGCTCGGCCTTGGCGGCTTCGACCACGTCCTTCTTGTCGGCGTAGTCGGCAACCACCTTCTTCTTGTCGTCGCGATGATAGATCGGCCGTGCTTCCGAGGTGAAATCAACGATCTTCCAGCTGTTGCCGTCCTTTTCGAGCAACAGGTCGATAAGGCCGAGATGCGAGCCCCAGAATCCTGCCATCACGGCAGGTTTGCCATGCAGCGTGCCCTTGACCGGATCGGTATCGGCAATGCCGTCCCAGCTCTTCGGGCCGGGGAAGACGAGATGCTGATGGCCGGTGAAGATGGCGTCGATCCCCTCGACGGCGGCGAGATGCAGCGAGGCGTTTTCCATCTTTTCGGACGGCGCGGCTCCGTCGATGCCGGAATGGGAAAGCGCGATGACGATATCGGCGCCGGCTTCCTTCATGGCCGGAACCCAGGCCTTGGCGGCCTCGACGATATCACGCGTCTGCGCCTTGCCTTCGAGGTTCTTGATGTCCCAGAGCATGATCTGCGGCGGCACGAAGCCGATGAAGCCGATCTTGACCGGGCTCTCATTGCCGGCGCCGTCTTTGATCTGTTTTTCCACGATCATGTAGGGCTTGAAGAACAGATCGTCCTGCTTCGGGTCCGAGGCGAGCTGGCCTTTGGTCAGATTGGCGCAGACGAAGGGAAAGTTCGCGCCTGACAGCACCTTGAACATGAAGTCGAGCCCGTAATTGAACTCGTGATTGCCGAGCGTTCCTACCGTGTAGCCGAGCGTGTTCATCGCCTTGATCACGGGATGGACGTCGCCGTCCTTCATGCCGTGCTGATAGGCCATGTAATCGCCCATCGGATTGCCCTGCAGCACGTCGCCATTGTCGATCAGCAGCGAGTTGACGGCCTCGGCGCGGATCTTGTCGATGATCGTGCCGGTGCGGGAAAGCCCCATCGTGTCGTTCGGCTTGTCGGCATAATAATCATAGGGAAAGACGTTGACGTGAATATCCGTCGTTTCCATCAGCCGGAGATGCGCCTGGTTGGCGCTGGCTCGCGCGCTGAAGGGATGCAGCAGCACCAGGGCGGAGGTGGCGGCAAGGCCGCCAAGCAGGGAACGGCGGCTCATCACGCCGACATCGAAAATGGAAGACATCGAAACTCTCCTTGAGGGATCATGCATCGTCCGGCCCGTCAGAATTAGGACGATTTGGCGAGGAGTACACTGCAAAAAAGACAGGACGGCAAACAATGAGTAGCAAGGGCGATGTGGTTTTGAAATGCAATTTATGGTGCAGACGGGGCTGACGGGGACAGGATCAATTATAGGCTCAGCGCCTGACTGCCGCAGCCAACTGCCGCAGCCGGGGCGCGGTCAATCTGGACGTCAACGTCGACCGCTGCGACTGGACGATCTCAGCCGGATTTTCGGCGCGAAGGCGGTTCAGCGTAACGGTTTCGGCGTCGACGTTGCCAAGTGAGGTGGGCGGTCGGCGTTGGTCGCGGCTCTAAGCTGACGCACCGCCAGGACCGGCCGAATTTCCTTATGGAAAAAGCGGAAATAGGAGGAGACCTGTGCCCGCGCATTCGAATTCACGTCGAACTGGATGCCGACACGGCCGTTGTGCTTCCAGCGGATGATGCCTTCGAGCAGACCGAGGTTTTCAGCTTCGATGCGCACCTTGCTGCCGGAGGCGGCATGGAGCGGCGTCTTCGTCTCCAGGGCAGCGCCGGTCACCGACAGATTGAGAATGCGGGCATCCACTTCACTGTTCAGATGTTTGACGCTGCCGAAGACCCGGCAGTTTTGCCGGTCGGCTTTTCGCGCCGTGATTTCCAAGTTGCGGGTCATACGGTCTCCCTTGGATACGTCAGGGGAGTATAGCGCCCGAAAATTGAAATGGTTTTAGTGGCTTGGCTAAAATTGCAATGAAACTTCAGTTGGCCATGGCGGCTCTGCGCCCCACTACATGCTCGCGCCAGACGGTGAAGATGCCGGCGGCAACGACGACGATCGAGCCGATAATCGTGTTGAGGCTGAGCGTTTCGTCATAGATCGTCACGCCGATGATCGAGGCGTAGACCAGTGACAGATACGTCAGCGGCTGGACGGCAGCGGCATCGAGAAGATCATAGGCGCGGATCAGGAAATAGTGGCTGGAAATGCTGGTCATGCAGACGAGCGCCATCCAGCCCCAGTCTCCGGGCGACATCCAGCTCCAGTAGAACGGGCCGATGATGGTCATGGTGATGCCGCCGATGACGCCGGTATAGAAGAAGCTGGTCATCGCCGAATCGTCGCGGCTGACGAGACGGGTCGCGATGACATAGAAGGCGAAGTTGAAGCAGGAAGTGATAGCCAGAAGCAGTTTCACATCGAAAAACTCGCCTTCCGGCTTCAGGATCAGCAGCACCCCGAAAAGTCCGGCGCCGATCGCCACCCACCGCCGCCAGCCGACCCGCTCGCCAAGGATCGGCATTGACAGCAGCGCGATGAGGATCGGCGTCGCTGAGAAGATCGCTTGTGAACGGGCAAGGCCGATTATGGCAAAACAAGTGATGGCCAGAACCACCTGGACCGCAAGCAGGACGCCGCGCACCACCTGAAGAAGCGGGCGTTTAGTGTGGGCCGTTGCCTTGAGGCCGCCGCGCATCTTCGAAGCGAGGATGATCGTGAACAGCGCAAAGGCCCAGTAGCGGATCATCGTCACGAAGATCGGCGGGTAAGCAGACGCCAGATGTTTCGAGATGGCGTCCTGGAGAGAGAAGATGGTAATCGCCAGCAGAGCGAAAATATAACCGTGGGTCTTCGATGTCATGACATGCCGTTGAGCGGGAAACACCGAGAGTCTGGTCAGGCTTTCAGCGAAGATGCAAGGTCTCAAAGCCCGACATTCGGCCTGTCGATGATTTCTCTGAGGGCAAAGCTCGAATTGATTTTGACCACATGGGGAAGGGCCGACAGCCAGTCGCGATGGATGCGCTCATAATCCTCGAGATCGCGGGCGGCGACCCTGAGGATATAATCATATTCGCCCGACATCAGGTAGCAGACGAGCACGTTGGGGCAGAGCTTCACCGCCGCCTCGAATTCCGCCAGGGTCTTGGCGAACTGGCCGGAGAGCGAGATATGCACGATGGCGATCATCTTATAGTCGAGCGCCTTATGCGAAAGCCGCGCGTGATAGCCGCCGATGACGCCGCTTCTCTCCAGAATGTCGAGCCGGCGCGAACAGGCCGAAGGCGACAGTCCGATCTTTTCGGCAAGCTCGGCGTTGGTGATGCGTGCATTGGCCTGCAGCACCTTCAGAATCGCAAGATCGATGGTATCGAGATCGGCCATTCGAAGAACTTTCGAAAAATAACGATGACAACGCAATAATCTCCGAAAAATCGCGTTTCGGCAAATCGTCTTTGCAAGGACATTTCATCGCCTTGGTGGTTGGATTCATCATCCGAGGAGATCCGCGGTTGCGGGATGACAAGAGAGGAACGCCAATGCGTGTCGGTTGCCCGAAGGAAATCAAGAATCATGAATATCGCGTCGGCCTGACGCCGGCTTCGGTGCGCGAATACGTCGCCCATGGCCACGAGGTCTGGGTGGAAACCAAGGCGGGCGCCGGGATCGGCGCCGATGACGCCGCCTATGCCGCGGCTGGCGCGAAGATTGCCGCCTCCGCCAAGGATATCTTCGAAAAATGCGACATGATCGTCAAGGTGAAGGAGCCGCAACCCTCAGAATGGGCGCAGCTGCGCGACGGTCAGCTTCTCTATACCTATCTGCATCTGGCGCCCGATCCTGAACAGACCAAGGGTCTGATCGCCTCCGGCGTCACGGCAATCGCCTATGAAACGGTTACCGACGAGCGCGGCGGCCTGCCGCTGCTGGCACCGATGTCGGAGGTCGCCGGTCGCCTGTCGATCCAGGCGGGCGCGACCGCCCTGCAGAAAGCCAATGGCGGCCTCGGCGTCCTGCTCGGCGGCGTGCCGGGCGTGCTGCCGGGCAAGGTCGCGGTTATCGGAGGCGGCGTCGTCGGTCTGCATGCCGCCAGGATGGCCGCCGGCCTCGGCGCCGATGTCAGCATCCTCGACAGGTCGCTGCCGCGCCTTCGCCAGCTCGACGACATCTTCTCAGGCCGCGTTCACACCCGTTATTCCAGCATCCAGGCATTGGAGGAGGAGGTCTTCTCGGCCGATCTCATCATCGGCGCCGTGCTGATCCCCGGTGCGGCTGCGCCGAAGCTCGTCACCCGCGAGATGCTGTCCGGCATGAAGAAAGGCTCCGTCATTGTTGACGTCGCCATCGACCAGGGCGGCTGCTTCGAGACCTCACATGCAACCACCCATTCCGACCCGACCTATGAGGTCGATGGCGTGGTGCATTATTGCGTCGCCAACATGCCGGGTGCTGTTCCCGTCACCTCGGCGCATGCGCTGAACAATGCCACGCTCGTCCACGGCTTGGCGCTTGCCGATCGCGGCCTGCGGGCCATCGCCGAAGACAAGCATCTGAGGAACGGCCTCAACGTCCACAAGGGCCGCATCACCAACAAGCCGGTTGCCGACGCACTTGGCTACGAAGCCTTTGCGCCGGAGAGCGTGCTGAACGTAGCGTAAGCTAGCTGACCCTAGGTGATGACTTACTGCGCTATTTTCGGCCGGCAGGGCGGTATCCGAAGGGATGCCGCCTTCTTTGTATGACGGCGCATCTGTAATCGAACCGCGACCGTCGGCGGCGTTGGAGCTATGCTTTTCCTCGTCACGCAGCGCGACGAGTTGTGTCCCGCCCGATCAGTTGGCATCGTATCACGCTGATGGGCAGTCGCCATCCAAACGGAGCAGCAATGACGGTTGATAGTCGAGAACAAACATCGCCGGTTCCGCTTCGAACATCACCTATCGGCCTCGAAACATATATTGCCGGCAGCACACTCGTCAGCGGGGATGGACCAGCCTGGACTGATATATTCGTGCAGGTGTTTTCCCGCCTGAAGGTGCAACATCCCTTTCTTGTCCCAGCGGTCGCCGAGCCTCTCGTTGTTTGGGTGATCTCAGGTCAGGCATGTGTCGAGGAACGCGATCTGGGCGGGGAGTGGGAGGCCAATACAGTCAGAGTCGGGGACTTTTTTCTGACGCGGTCGCCCACGCCATACGAAATGCGCTGGCACGCCGAGGGAGACGAACCTTTCCAGGTAATGCATCTCTATCTTTCCGTTCCGTTGTTTGACCGGGTGGCGGAAGGGGTTCTCGGCAAGGCTGCCAGCGCCATGCGCCTGCGCGACATATCGGGCGGCCGCGACCAATATCTTTCTAACATGCTGGAACTGATCCATGCTGAACTGACGGCAGAAGGGCAGGGAAGTCGGCTCTTCGTGCAGGGATTGGCGCAGACGCTCGCTGTTCACCTTATCCGGCAATATGCAACATTCGACGCAGAGGCACGGCCGTCAAATGCCCTCCCGGGCGCCAAGCTACGGCGGGCGATCGCATTCATGGAAGCCAACCTTCAAGAGCCGTTTGATCTCGCACGTCTGGCGCAAACGGCCGGCATGAGCGCTTTTCACTTCAGCCGCCTCTTCAAGAAGGCCACCGGCCTCTCTCCATCCCATTATTTCATTCGCCAACGCATAGCCAAAGCCCAGCAACTTCTGCAGGAAACCAGCACCAGCATCATCGAGATCGGCATGTCCGTGGGGTATTCGAGCCCTAGCCATTTTGCCCAGATTTTCCGCCGGGAGGCTGGCGTCTCCCCCAGCGACTACCGTCGCAGCTAAAGCGCGTCGCGATCTTTTTCAGATTCGCTCATTGCGCTTTAGGTCTCAGTTTCTACGCATGTCGTTGTCGCAAAACCGCTGCACACTTTTGTGCGACATGCTTTAGCATTTCAGTTTGGTCCTTGCGGATTTGAGCAAGATCCCGACAGGTCTCGCAAGGTCCCGAGAGAGGGATCGATCACTCCTCTTTATGTTCCTCCTTGTCGAACATGACCGTCCTTTCGGTTGGAAGGGCGCCCAGTCAAGGAGATAAACCATGACGAATATCAATGGAAAAATCGCGCTGGTCACCGGCGCCTCGAGCGGCATCGGTGCCGCTACCGCGTTGAAGCTCGCCGAGACCGGCGCAAAGGTCGGTATCGCCGCCCGTCGCACCGACAAACTTGAAGGCCTCCAAAAGGAGATCGCTTCTGGGGGCGGTGAAGCCCTCGTGATCGAAATGGACGTGGTCGATCCAGCCTCCGTCGAAGCCGGCGTCAAAAAGCTGGTGGGTGCCTATGGTTCGATCGACATTCTCGTCAACAATGCTGGCCTGATGCCGCTTTCGGATGTGGATCAGTTTAAAGTCGACGAATGGCACCGGATGGTCGACGTCAATGTGAAAGGCCTGCTGAACACCACTGCTGCAGTTCTGCCGCAGATGATCAATCAACATTCGGGCCACATCTTCAACATGTCGTCGATTGCTGGCCGCAAGGTCTTCAAAGGCCTGTCGGTTTATTGCGCCACCAAACATGCGGTGGCCGCGTTCTCCGATGGCCTGCGCATGGAAGTGGGCCAGAAGCACAACATTCGGGTGACTTGCATCCAGCCAGGCGCCGTGGCGACCGAGCTGTATGATCACATCACGGAGCCTGGCTATATCAAGCAGATGGACGACCTTGCCAAGCAGATGACGTTCCTGCAGGGCGCAGATATCGGCGACACCATCGTCTTCGCGGCGCAGGCGCCTGCCCATGTGAATGTCGCGGAACTCTTCGTTCTGCCGGTCGAACAGGGCTGGTAACCACACCAGAAGGTCTTTCAGCTTCCCCGCATACATGCGGGGAAGAGACTCGCGAAGGAGCCGGACGATGAATGAGATTTCCGCTTCCCAGACCTATCGCCTGCTCGAACCCGGTCCGATCGTTCTTGTGACGACGAGCCTTGAGGGAACGCCCAATGTGATGACGATGGGTTTTCACATGATGATCCAGCATGCACCGCCGCTGATCGGTTGCGTCATCGGCCCTTGGGACTTCAGCCACCAGACCTTGAAAAAGACCGGCGAATGCGTGATCGCGATTCCAGCCGTCGATCTTGCCGAAACAGTGGTGGACATCGGTAATTGCTCCGGTGACACGGTGGACAAGTTCGAGCGGTTCAGCCTGAGGACTCGTCCAGCAAAGGATGTCGCGGCGCCGTTGCTGGTGGACTGCCTTGCCAATATCGAATGCCGTGTTGCCGATCCGAGCTTCGTCGATCGATATAATCTCTTCATCCTCGAAGCAAAGAGGATCTGGATTGACGAGAGCCGCAAGGAACGACGGACCATGCATCATCGCGGTGACGGCAGCTTCACCGTGGATGGCGGCACACTCGATCTCCGCAAGCGCATGGTCAAGTGGCGGCACTTGCCATAAAGCGCGCCGCTGCACGCAAAAAAACATCCCTAAACTTCACATTGATTGAAAGGATATGAACATGTCCGCCTATCTCGTTGTCGATCTCGATATCCACGACCCCGAAGCCATTGCCGATTACCGCTCCAAGGCCCTGCCTCTGGTGGCAAAGGCCGGCGGCCGCCTCATTGCGCTCGATGACGCGCCGCTCGAACTCGAAGGCTGGCAGGCGACGAATATGCTGATCATCGAGTTTCACGATATGGATGCCATCCGTGGTCTCTTTGCATCGCCCGAATATGCGCCGCTCGCACACCAACGGCAGGCGGCCGCAGGTTCGCGGATCATTGCCTTGCGTGGCGTTTAATAGGATTCGAGGGTGCGCGATCCCGACAGCATTCGTCAGGGGAAACAGAAACCGCCTCGGCGATCACGGCAGAAGGAGCGCGCGGGCGAGTTGACGACTTCCTGTTGCGCTTCGCCCTCCGCCTATCAGGCGCCGGTTTCCGCCAGGACCGGCGCCTTTACCTTATCGATCCGGCATTGGAAGCAGTTGTTGCGCGCGGAACGCACATGCACATAGGCGATATCAGATCGTCCCAGCAGCTCTTTGCCATAGGCCGGAATATCGCCGATCTCAGTCACCGCGCCGGTACCGTAGACGATGCGGTCGTTCTCGCTGTAGCCGCGGACGATGAAGTCACGGCTCGTCGTCAGCATCGGCGGCATGATCTCTTCGGCGGCATAACGTGCGCAAGGCTGCTTGTGCAGGAAGACAGGGCCGGTTTCGGCATAGGGCTGCAGCTCGGGGAAGGGCCGGTAGGCAAAGACCAGCAACTCCTGGCCCGCGTCGATATTCTGAAGGCAATGGCGGCAGGGATGGCCGGGACCATCGGAGACGATCGTCTCGGGCAGCCTGTCATAGGCGTCGCGGCCGCCGTTCCAGAGGCGTTCGGCGTTGGTCGTCGGCATGGCAACAAAACGAATGGCGGTCATGGCAGATCTCCTTTGTGATTGCCATGAAATGCACTTGGACGAGCGGGCAAGCCACCCGATTCTTGCCTGCGTCTGCATATGAGATCGCCGGAGAGTGAAAAGCGGAGTATCTTCTGGACGTACGTTGTCAGGCGAAAGGAGAAGGCCTTGGCCGACGTCGATCTGGCGCTGCTGGCGCAACAGAATGCAGAAATACTGGAAGAGCTGAGAGCCCTGCGGCGGGAAGTGGCGGAACTGAAGGAACAGTCGGGCCGCACGCTCGATTTCGAGCGCCGCAACGACCCGCGCCGGCCGAACAGCCTGACGCAGCGTTAACCAGTTCTGCCTACGTCAGGAAGGCATCCGTCAGCTTTTCCGCGCAAGCTCCAGAAGCTCCTTGTCGCTGAGCGGCCGGACGATGCCGGTACCGGTCGAAACGGGGGAGAAGCCGTACATCTGGTAGAGCTGCAGCGCACGCGGATGGTCGAGATTGTTGGTGGTGGTGGTGACCCGCTTCGGATTGAGCGACCAGATGGCATAGAGCGCCTGCAGCAGGAACCATTTGCCGATGCCGAGACCGAGCGCATGTTCGATCAGGCCGAAATGGC
>Ga0209051_1000202_pt1 | contig 106010 bp, 136 predicted proteins | sample AraplaCvi_mMS_r2_2_FD_184286 | JGI IMG/M metagenome (GOLD analysis project Ga0209051, IMG submission 184286) | Arabidopsis root microbial communities from North Carolina, USA - plate scrape MF_Cvi_mMS_r2 (SPAdes) (version 2) | ecosystem: Host-associated > Plants > Roots > Endosphere | place...
CCCGCACTTCCAAGCGCAATCTGGCACGCCTGTGCAAGGTCTGCATTTGGCTCGGTGCTGCCAAGCGGCGTTGCCCAACCGGCCTTCTTGATAACGTCGCTACGCCCGTATGTGCCGGCTGCTTTGAGCGCGGCCATGATCTCTGCCGAAGCCGGATCGGACTTGGCCCTCTCGAGGCAATAGGGAGTCAGCGCAGCCGCGATGGCCGAGGTTCGCTCGATCCCGGCAGCTTTTTGAGCACTGCCATTGGTCACCCATCCTCCCCATGTGAAGCCGACGATCGCAAGTGCGGCCGCGCCGCATGCCGCTCCCCATAGGCCGGGGCGAAGCCAGGTCATGTCTCGCATGTCAATATCCAATCTGAATGAAAATACGCAATATTGCGCAGAATCACAATAACACAAGAAAGTACTTATTACCTAATATATTATATTTTATCTGTCTTGTTCGGAACTATTGAAATGGTTTTTTTATATTATTCGCGACACATTCTAGTTTTATATTCAATCTTTCTATTTCCGCCTTCTCCAGACCTTAATTTGAACGTAGCGTAATCGGATCGTCATTTGGCCATATGGCTCCGTGCAGTGTCTAATCCCCTTGACCGCCATCCTCCCAAATCCCGATTGGTTACGCCCGATACCACCGGTCGAATGAAGGCTTTTACCGGTGTGACGGTCCCCCGCCTTCACTTGGAGTCTGTCCCATGTCAACACGCATCATGAACACCATCGTTCATTTCTCGGCCCCGTTCACGTTGCCCGACATCGATGAAATGCATCCTGCAGGGGACTACAAGATCGTGCAGGACGAGGAGCAAAACGACCTATCCCGACCGTCTCATCGGCGTGTGGCAACATTTATCTGCCTGCCGTCGATTGCGGCCGGCAGCCGGGAGCGGCGGAGTATCAAGATCGATCCTGGTCTTCTCCAGCACCTGCTGTCGACGGCGAATTCTGTAGGGAGACCTTCGTCATGAACGCATTCGAAACGCGCGAAAAGGCGATGGAGCAGATGTATTTTCTGGCTTCCGAAATGGCCTTCAAAGTTCAGTCCCGACGAGATCGGGTATTGGCTCATTGGGTTGCGGACCTGGTCGGCGCTACTGAAGTTGAAGCCTACGTTGCAGAGATCATCGATGTTCGGACGACCACCGCGGGCGATGAGGGCGTCATAGCAAAGATCCTGGCAGACGTTCGAGCCGCCGGTCGCATTCTAGACGAGAAAGAGCTCCGAGTCCAAATGGCGACGCTGATGCAGTGAAACAGGCGCCGCGCGCGCCGTCCTTGAATATCTGCTTCGATGGAGTACGCGCGAAAATGCCTGTCAGTCCGTCGTTCACCTACCCGCACGTCGGTCAAGAGATCCGGAACGACAGTTTCCATTTGCGGCCTTGATCGCGCGTCGCATGACGAGCTCCCGCTCCCCCTCGCCGGATCACCGCAATATCATAATCCATGCCGGTGGGCCTCCAACACGAGGAGTCGTCAGCCTTTGCTTTCCATGGAGGCTCGACTTTTTGATGCGAATCCTCAGAGGACAGCATTGAGCTCGAACTGCCCAGTCAAACAATTCATGGCCGCGGCAACTGCGGTGGCCAGCACCGGCCAGCAGATCAGCCTTGCTGCACTTCCTGGGTGATCACCTCGAAACGGGAAAGCTTTGCAGGCCCGAACGCTGTCGACAGGGCAACATCCGTCGCGTCGCGGCCGGTCGCCATAAGGATACGCCCGATGCGCGGCGTATTGTGGCGAGCGTCCACCGTATGCCAGTGACCGCCGAGATAAACCTCGAACCAGGCGCTGAAGTCCATCGGATTGGGATCTGCCGGCACGCCGATATCGCCGAGATAGCCTGTGCAATATCGCGCCGGGATGTTCATGCAACGGCACAGCGTAATGGCAAGATGCGCAAAATCCCGGCAGACACCAGTCCTGTCAGTAAACCCACCATATGCCGTTCGGAGCGGATCGGCCTTCCGGTAATTGAACCTGATGTGATTGTGGACGAAGTCGCAGATAGCCTGCACGCGCTGCCAACCGAGTGGCGTCGACGAGAACCGTCCCCAGGCAAAATCGGCGAGCCTGTCGGTATCGCAATAGCGGCTGCCGAGCAGGAAGACCAGTACCTCGTTCGGCAAGTCGTTGATCGCATGCTGAAAGGCACCTTCCGGGACGATATCCGGCTGCCCGCTATCATACATCTCGAACTCCGTGGAAATCGTCGTCAGCCCCGGCGGAGCGACAATGCGGCTGCAGGCATTGTCGAACACATCGGTATAGTACCAGGCCTCGATTTTCCTGTCGAAAGTCAGTATCTGATCGCTCAGAAGATCGATACGGCGGGAGGGATGAATGTTCAACACCATGAGCATCGGGGTCGGCTGCGCACACTCGTAGCCTATATGGAATCCGGCCCGTATTTTCATCCTACATTCCTTGTTGGAGAGATCGTCATGCACGGAACGCAATTGCAAACGCCGACGGCACTGCGGAGTTCCCGCAAGCCTCCCCGGTTGCAGTTCAATGGGTCGTAACGTTGACCTGCACCGACATGCCATCGAAGTCGGAAGGGCTGCCATCATAGCTGCCGCTCAACGGAACCGCTTGGCTAGGGGCACGTGCGACCGCCACGCGAATAAGATCGCGATTGCCTACGATGCCGTTCGTCGGATCGAACTCGGTCCAGCCGGCTCCAGGGAGATAGACCTGGCACCAGGCATGTGTGGAGCCTCCTCCGAGCGTGGTGCTGCCATCGCGGTCGGCGACGTAGATGTAGCCGGTAACGAAGCGCGCGGCGAGCCCGAGCGAGCGGACTGCCTCCATCATCAGTAATGCAAAATCGCGACAGGATCCTGAACGCAGTGAGAGGGTCTGAACCGGCGTCTGCGTTCCGTGTTCGAGGCGACGGCGATACGAAAAGCTCTCGCTGATGGCATAGCAGAGTGTCATCAGGAGACGGCCAGTTTCCGTCGACTGGCCGTAACGCACAAACTGGCGTGCCCAACGTCCGATCTCGTCGCTAGAATCGCCATAGTGACGTTGAATTGCCGGCGCGAGATCGGGAACCTCATCCGCATCGTAGGAAAACGGGTAGGTCAAGGCGGCACTGTCGATCTGGAAATCGAGTGCGAGTTGAGGCGTGTGATCGAGCGTGATCCGGGTTTCGAAACGCAGGTTGCGGGCCGACGATGCAATATCGACGAGCGCGACACAGTTGCCGAAAGCATCATGAATCCATCGCACACGATGGGACTCCGGATCGGTCACCAGGGATGTGTCGATAAGCCGTTGATCAAAGCTGTCGCGGGGCCGAAACATCACCCGGTGCTCGCCGAAGGCAACTTCGCGAAAATAGCGATAGGAGGTGACGTGGCGAACGGAGAAGATGGTCATAATGTCGCGCGCCTATCCGTAAACGGACGCTCACTCCAGATGTCGCGAGCCGCCTCCGCGCTCTCGGCCATCAGGAGCGGACTCATGACCGCCCGTATCGGAGTTGGTGTTTTAGAAGCGCCTCCTGATAGGCGTCGAGTGATGAAATCGTCGCGACCAACGGCGCCGAGCCGCCTCAGTTGCCGCGTTTCCAATGTACGTTTCGTAAATTCGCTACAGCAAAGTGATAGCGATCGGATCGCCGGCGAGCTGGTTTGTCGTGCAGCCATAGCCGTGTGAGCATGTGAACTCTCACTGGAGCGCCGCCGTCGTCCTGCCAACGCGCCAGCGAACCGTCGTCTTCCGATAGAGGTCGCGCTGCTGCAATGGGTTCGGAAGACATAGGTCCTCCTCTGTTGGGGGCTGGGATTTCATGCCCAGATGGCTTTGCCCGTATCGCGCCAGCCAATATCCTACCATGCGCCCTTTGTGAGCCCATCGCAACCTCATTCGGGTATCACCGATTGATACACCACTCGCGAGCTCCATCTTTAAGAGCAGGAGGCGCTTCATGGAGTTCAACGCTGGAACGACGCTGATGAAGCCTTCTGCCTTGGCCGTTTCAAAGCGACGGGTACTTATACTTTACCTTCAGGAATCGCTCGCATACCTCGTATATGGGCTGGCGGCGGATGGACACGGGGAGCTTGTGCGACCGATGCTGGAAGTGAATGCGGCCCTCGGCGATTTGACGGACGACATTTGCCGGACGGACGATAACTACTCTGATGAAGTCATAGCCGGCGCGGTTAGCCTTATCAGGATATCGCAAGCTTTGCTGAAAGACCGGACCATTGTGCAAACTATCCACTAAGCAGCAGCGAAACGACGGTCGAATAGTTGCTCGTGACAAATGTCGACACCGCCTCTTGGAATTCGAGCCGTACCTTGCCAACGGCAAGTTAGTGAAGGTAGGACTGTCTTCGCGGAGTTGAGCGTTCACAGGTATGTGAGACAACGTGCGCTAATAAACTTGCTTCGCAACTTTCGAAGGCGCATCTTCTCGGCTTCGGCAGTAATTATCAGGGCGTTGCTGTTTTGGGTTCCCCACCCTTGCCCCGACCGAAAGGAGGACCTCATGTCTTCCAACTTCCATCCCCTGACATAGTCGCGAGAATATTGGTCAAGCTTTGTTTGGCGGTCATCATGGGCCGGTCGCTGTTCACGCCTGCCGCCCGAATGCCGCTCCAGACGCGGAGGCAAGTTATGCAAAAAATTACAGCACCGACTTTCCATGTTGATGATTTACGCCGCGAGGCAGAATGTTGTCGTGTATTTGACAAGATTGCCCGGGACATTGTGATCTCAGCAATCAATGCCGGATGGCGGGAGGCGGAGGCGGCGCTCGCGCTTGCGGACGCAGCCGAACGCTATGTCCTTTATCTGGCCTCGCCCGCGCGACGACTGCACCTCTTACCCGCAAATTCAAACTTGGCCTTGGGCGTTACCAGCCAGGACTGAGTTGCGCCCTTTTGTCATGCGAAGGCGCAAGTCCGCGATACTCGATTCCGCAAGTAAACTCGGCTCGACCGGAATGTGCAGATCCCTGCTGTTGCACGGCTGTGAAAAAGGGCGTTGGTGCGGGGACGACGTATTTCCGGGGCCCTATTGTATTGCTGTTGAAGCAACGCCACCTGTGCATATGGGCCGACGGATAGTTTAAGGCATTTCTGGATTGCCCATCGGACATCTCCTGTTGAGGCGGGATAGGTACGAGGAATGATCTGGCCAAAATTACCGAGATGAATGTGGACGCGCGCGTTTGGGGTTGGCGCGACCGGAGCGGCCGCTTTCGGAATCGCAGTGGCGCTTGTGACGATTTTCGACATCGGCGGAGTTCATGGACTGATACCCGCGCAATTCCTATTCACGGCCATGAAGGGGTTCGTGCTGGCCAATGCCGTCGCCGGAGCCCTGTCGAGTGCCAACGAGCGGGCGGGCGCAGCATCCGCAGTTGTCGGCGCTATTCAATATGGAAGTGGAATGATCGGTTCTGGCCTCGTTGGGATGTTCGCCAACGGTACACCCATCCCCATGGGTATTGTCATGTCAATGACGGCATCGGCTGCCTGTTGAGTTTCTTGATTGCAATCAGGAAAATTGGATAGCTTTCAATTTCTCGCAACCGTATCAGCCGCTTTGGGCTCGCAAGACGTTACCGATTTTAGCCGATGAGCCTACCACACCTGCGTGTATGCATTGCGCGTCTCATAGCTGTGGCTGGTGCATTCGCGATGTGGCCAAGTATGATTCGACATGGAGGTACTCACGAGAATGGCCGCGGCTCCACGAACCTACCCCCCGGCAACACACGCCCCCCGAGAGCGGGCGAAATCTCCCTTCGGAAATTCAACGCACAACGTCCTCGCGTTGAAAGATAGACTTATCGCCGGTCGACCTCGGCAAGGCGACGTTTCATCGGCCCTACACCCAGCACGCTACGGTTCCGACGCGATGACGCGGGCACCTCAACTTGTGGCCGCTATCCTGCAGGGGGGCGGCTCAGTAAGAAATCTGTCCGTTCCTGATTTCCGTCCCATCCGAGGAGAGCTCTTCCTTCAGGACCTCTCGGGCCTGCGGGCTGATGACCGCGACTGGAGCAGCCACGGCGAGACGCGCGGCCGAGCCGGCGAAATTCGCCGCAGCCATCCCCAACTGATCTGCGACGCCTGCCTTTCCGCCTTCCAGGCTCTGTCCTGCCAGGCGCCGCCCGAGTAGGCGCACGACCTCGGGACTGTCGGCGAAGGCGTTGTGGCCGAGCGGATCGTTCGTCGCGATGCCGCTCGTGTCGATGACCGAAACGCCGAGTTCGTCGAGAAGGGGTGCATACGGCTTGAGATCGGACCCGCCGAGACGTTTGACGCCGCCCGAAAGCCATCCTGAGACTTCCAGCGCCTTGTCGTGTTTCGATGTCAGGATCGCAAAGTGCGGCCGCTTGGGTCCCATCTCGGTGAACTGGCGGCGGAAGACGTCGACATCGATGTCCGGCGATGCGAGAACGACGTTCTTTACCTTCGCCGGGATCGATTTCTCGCGCATGGCGACGCCGCGGAGTGCCTCGGCCGCCAACCAGCCGCCCATTGAGTGAGCGAGGATCGTCACATCCGATACGTCGGGACTCTTCACCGCCTGGAGGATCAGATCCTCGAGGGCGCGGCGCGAGTAGTTGGCGCTCTCCTTGTCGTAGAGGTAGTCGAAGACGCGCCCTCTCGAGGGCCAGGTGAAGAGGATCGGCGCGGCATTGGTTCCCGAATCATGGACGATCTGCGCGAAGCGGAAGACCGCGTCGGCATAGGTGTTGTTGAATCCATGAACGAAGATGATCACCTGATGCCTCTTGTTTCTGTTCCTTCGATACCAGTCCAGAGCCTTGCCTTCGGATTCCACCTTGTCGACCTGAGTGACCGCGAACTCCTTTTGTGGGTTGGGCGGCATGCGCGACGGCCACTGCACCTCTCCAATCTTGCGGTTCCTGTCGGGCGGGATGGACACGTCAACGCTGTTAAGCGAGATCGCCGTTCCGCGATCGCCGGAATAGAGCTTACCGGGATCCTGCGAACTCTTTCGCGTCGTGGCGACAAGCATGGTGACCCGAATGGTTCCGGTCGGGGCAACGGCGAGCGGCCGCAGAACGTCTTGGGCCCGGCTGGCGCAACCCGATGTGACAAGCGACAGGGCCAGGAGGACCGGGACGGCTTTGCACGAGCAACGAACGGCTGCGATCGTCGCTGTGCGCCGGAATCCCTGGGCGACGCGCCCAAGATGCGAGAGCGATCCTGTCATTTCAGTTCTGCTCCACTTCGCGAGGGATACGGAACCAGGCGACGTAGAGCGCCGGCAGGAAGAGAAGCGTCAGCGCCGTGCCGACGACGATCCCGCCCATCATCGCGTAGGCCATCGGTCCCCAGAATATCTCGTGCGAGATCGGAATCAGGGCGAGCGTCGCAGCCGCCGCGGTGAGCATGATCGGTCGCATGCGATGCTCGGTCGCCTCCACCACCGCCTTCCATGGCGACATTCCCTCCGCTCGCAACTCCTCGATCTGCACGATCAGGATGACGGAGTTGCGGATGAGGATTCCGACGAGCGCCAGGACGCCCAGCAGTGCGACGAATCCGAGTGGCGAATTGCTGGCGAGCAGAGCTACAACGACGCCGATGAGGGCCAGCGGCGCCACCGAGAAGACCAGCAACAGCCTGTGGAAGCTCTGGAGCTGGATCATCAGCAGCGTCGCCATGATGACGAACATGGCGGGCGCCACCTTGGCGATCGGTCCTTGGGACTTGGCGCTTTCCTCGACCGCGCCGCCGACCTGGACGGAATACCCGGCCGGCAGTGTCTTTTCGAAGGTCGCGACCTTGTCGGAGAGCGCCTTCACGACGGTCGCCGGCTGCGTCGCGTCGCCGATCCCGGCCTTGATGGTGATCGTGGGAACTCTGTCGCGTCGCCAGATCGTTGGCTGTTCGAGTTCGTAGTGGAAGGTCGCCACCGAGGACAGCGGCACGGCCTGGCCGCTGCTGCCCTGCAGTTGCAGGTCAAGCAAGGTATCAATCGAGCCCCTCTCCTTTTCCGCGGCACGGCCGACGACGTCGACCAGATAGATGTCGTCCCGCACCTGCGTCAGCGCGCCTCCCTGGACGACGGTGTTGAGCGCCGTCGCGATATCCTGGGACGAGACGCCAAGCTGTCGGGCCTTGTCCTGCAGCACGTCGATCTTTACGACGCGGGCCGGCTCGTTCCAGTTGAAGGCAAGGTTCTTAAGCGAGGGATGGGTGCCGACGATCGTCCCGAGCTTCTGTGCCAGGTCGCGCACCGTCTGCAGGTTCTCGCCGGACACGCGATACTGGATCGGCTTGCCGACCGGAGGTCCGATGTCGAGAAGCTTCACGTAAGCGTCCGTTCCCGGAAAGGTCTTCTGGAGATAAGTTTCCATCTCCCGCTTCAGCTTGTCGCGAACGTCGAGATCCTTGGTGACGATGACGGTCTGGCCGATGGACACGTCTGCCGGCTGCACGTCGAAGGAAAGAAGGAAACGCGGCGCGCCCCTCCCGACGTATGTCGACCAATGTTCGACGTCGGGGTTGCCGGCCAGCATCTTATGTTCGAACTCGGCCATCTGGCGGCTCGTCTCGACGATCGAGCTGTTCTGCGGCAGGCTCCAGTCGACGATCAGTTCCGGCCGGTCGGAGCTTGGGAAGAACTGCTGCTGCACCATCGAGAGACCGACGACTGATCCAGCGAAGAGCAGGACGGTCGCGACGATGGTGATCCAGCGCCAGCGCAGGCAGAGTTGCAGCAAGGTCGAGAACGCCTTCGCAAAGCGGCCCTTATGCTCGGCGTGCTTCTTCATCGTCTTAGGCAGGATGGTCACGCCGATCAGAGGTGTGAACAAAACCGCGACCACCCATGAAACGACCAGTGAAACGGCGATGACGACGAAAAGGGTGAAGGTGAACTCGCCCGCGCTGCTCTTGTTGAAAGCGACAGGAATGAAGCCCGCTACGGTGACCAGGGTGCCGGTCAGCATTGGAAAGGCCGTGGACGTGTAGACGTAGGTCGCAGCGCTTCTGAGGCTGTCGCCCGCTTCCAGCCGCGCGACCATCATCTCGACGGCGATCATGGCGTCGTCGACGAGAAGGCCCAGCGCGATGATCAACGCTCCAAGCGAGATGCGCTGCAGCGAGATGCCCGTGTAGAGCATCACCAGGAAGGTGATGGCGAGCACTAGCGGGATTGCGACCGCGACCACCATGCCCGCTCTCATCCCGAGGCTGATGAAGCTGATCGCCAGTACAATCGCGACCGCCTCGAACAGCGCCTTCGTGAAGCCACCGACTGCCTCCTCGACCACTTTCGGCTGGTCGGAGACTTTTTCGACGGAGACGCCGACGGGAAGCTCCTGGATGATGTTGCCCATCGTCTTTTCAAGGGTTTCCCCGAAGGCGAGCAGATTGCCGCCCGTCTTCATGCCGATGGCGAGGCCGATGGCCGGCTTTCCGTTGAACCGGAAGAGCGATGTGGGCGGATCAACGTAGCCGCGGGTGATCGTAGCGACGTCCGTCAGCGGGAAGAAGCGGTCGTTTACCCGAAGATTGATCCCGCGCAGCGTTTCTTCCGAGATGAACCGTCCGCCGACCCGCAAGGCGACGCGCTCGGGTCCGGTCTCGACGAAGCCGGACTGGGTGACGGCGTTCTGCGCCTGCAGCGTGGCGATGATGGCGGAGCGGTCGATGCCGAGAGCGGCGATCTTTCGGGTGGAGAATTCAAGATAGATCACCTCGTTCTGCGCACCGACGATGTCGACCTTGCCGACATCGGGAATCTTGAGGATCTGCGTTCGAGCGTTCTCGGCGTAGTCGCGCAGTTCCCTCTGGGTAAGTCCGCTGTCGCCCGTAAAGGCGAAGATGTTGCCGTACACGTCGCCGAACTGGTCGTCGAAGAAGGGTCCGACAACGCCCTGTGGAAACTCGTGCCTGATGTCATCGACCAGGTTGCGGACGCGCGACCAGGTGGGCTTCACGTCCCTCGCGTTGGTGTCCGGCAGCAGATCGATGAAGACGATCGTTTGACCAGCGGTGGTGATGCTTCGCGTATGTTCGAGGTTGTCGAGTTCCTGCAGCTTCTTTTCGATTCGGTCTGTGACCTGCTGCGTCACCTCAGCGGCTGAAGCGCCGGGCCACTGTGCCTGGATCACCATCGTCTTGATGGTGAACGAGGGATCCTCTTCGCGACCGAGCGCGAGATAGGCAAAGGCGCCCGCCACCGCAAACATGATCATGAAGTACCAGACGAGGGAGCGATGCTCGAGCGCCCAGTCCGAAAGGTTGAATTTTTTCACGGGCTTGGCTCCTGTGCGAGTTTCACTTTCTGTCCGTCTACAAGTTCATCGATCCCGGCGACGACAATCTCTTCGCCTTCGCGCAGGCCCGACAGAATCCTGACGGAACGGCCGCCAGGTGCCGGGCCATCCAGCTCGACCGCTCTCGCGGCGACCGTGGCCGTCGCAGGATCGACCACCCAGACCTGGCCGCCCCCGCCCTCGGCGTGGATGGCGGACACGGGTAGCGCGATGGCCTTGGCGCTTTCATCGGCAAGCGGCGTCGCGGTCACCACGGCGCCGAGGCGGAATATGTCGGGCGCCTGATCGATGGCGATGTTCAGTCGATAGGTGCGGGTGTTCGGATCGGCCTGGGGCGCGATCTCGCGGACGACGCCAGTGGCCCCAATCCTGTCGTCGAGCTGGAGAGCCACGTTGAACCGATCGTCCCGACGCAGGTTTTTGTACTGCGCCTCCGGAACGTCGACGACTACGTCGCGCTGCTCGACGCGTGCCAGCTTCAGGACCGGCTGGCCCGCCGACACGGTCTGGCCCATTTCTAAGAAGGTGGCTGTGACGACGCCATCGAACTCTGCTCTCAGCTCTGAGTAGCCAAGCTGCTCATTCGCCTTGGCAAGGCTGGCCTTTGCTTTCGCAGCATTGGCGGTCGCCGACTTCAGTTGTTGTTCGGCAAGATCGTGATCGGCAATGCTTGCCGCGTTGCTTTGCATTAGCTTTCGCTTGCGGGTTTCCGTCGTAACGGCGTTCTCCAACTGCGCCTGCGCGCTGCGAAGATCGGCCTCCGCGCTCTTGACCGCTAGCTGCAGGCTGAGAGGATCGATCTCCGCAAGGACGTCGCCCCTGCGCACGAGATCGCCAACCTCGACCTTGCGAGACACCATCCGCCCCAAGGTCCGGAACGCCAGATCGGTTTCGATGCGAGCTCGTACGATCCCCGGCACGCTTGGTGCCTGGTTCCGTTCGGCGGAAGCCATGACGACTTTGACTGGACGAGGTCGCGCCTGTTCTTCTGCGGCGGTGTTTTGATCGCAGCCGACAAGCAGAGGAATTGAGAGAAAAATGGAAAGAGAGCTGCATATGCGCACGAGCGTCATCTCACTTGCCTTCCCAGGCGACTGCCTGGCCTTCCTTGAGGAATTTGCCGCCTTCGGTGACGATCACGTCTTGCGCCGTCACGCCGCTGGTGACGACGAAATCGTTCTGGCGGTACCGGCCGACCGATATCTTGCGGAGCGAAACCGAGTGGTGTTGGGGATTGACGAGCCACACGGCTGGTTCGCCTGCTGCAGAGGCGATCGCGGTATAGGGCAACACGATGCCGTCGCGCTGGGAGGTCAGCAGCTTGCCCACCACCGGGGTCCCCAGCGGCCATCGCACTGCCTCCTGAAGGCCGACCTTGATCCGGATCGTGCCACCCGTCCCGTCGATCACGGGAGAGACCTCGCGAATGCCGGCGTGCACGCCGCGCTCGGGATCGGAGACTGGCGCGACCTCGACATCGTTCAGCGGTCGGCCGTCGAGGAAGAACGCCTCAAAGACATCGAACACCGCATCTCTTGGACCGTCATGGGCGAGCGTGAAGGCGGACTGCGCCGCTGACACCACCTGCCCGGTCTCGATACCGCGCGCGGTGATGATGCCGTCCGCGGCCGCCTTCAACTCGGTGTAAGACAGAGCGTCCTCGGCGGTGGCAAGCGCGGCCTCGGCCGCCTCGAGAAAAGCCTGCGCGCTCAGCAGTTCCTTCTGGGCGTCGTCGAAGATCGCCCGCGGCACGGCCTGGGATTGCAGCAGGGAGCGCGACCGCTCGAACGCCAGCGTCTTCTGTGCGAGGACGGCCTGCGCCGACTCCAGCGCGGCGCGGGCGACGCTGACGTCGGCCTGCTGTTCGGTGTCGTTCAGCCGCGCCAAGACGTCGCCAGCGTGGACGTGCGACCCGACGTCGACCCTTCGCTCGACAACCCTGCCGCTGACGCGAAACGAGAGCTCGGTCTGCACCCGCGCTCTCACCTCGCCCGTGATCTCGGCTCGCGGTTGGTAGCGGGTCTCCGCCGCCGCAACGACGCGGACCTGCTGCGGCGGCGGGGCAACTTCGGTTTTCTCGTCGCAGGCAGCCAGAGCTGCGCAGGCGACACCAATTCCCAGCAATCGAAAGGACTGCATTTTTTACTCCGGTAAAGTTTGGGTCCACAAAGAGAGCCGGGATGTCCGGCGCTGGCTGACGCGTGCTGCGGGCATGCGAATGTTGACAGCGACCACTTAAAGTGCAGAGTGGGCAATGTCAACATACCTTGGAAGAAAGTTGACAGAAGCAACTTATGCGCCTAAGTGGACGATATGAACAAAGCCATTTCCACCAAAGAGCAACGGCCATATCACCACGGCGACCTTCAAAGGGCGATCGTCGAGACCGCGCTAGAGGTTCTCAGCGAATCCCAGAGCACGGAGTTTTCGCTTCGGGAGCTCGCGCGACGGGCGGGTGTCAGTCACAACGCTCCATACAAGCACTTCGCCGACAAGCGCGAGCTGCTGGCCGCCGTCTCGGCAGTAGGGTTTGAGCTACTGGCGAAGCGCATGGCCGAAGCAATCAGGGAACTCGACAGTCCTCGTCAAAGGCTTATAGCTATGGCGCGCGCGTATGTCCGCGGGGGGGTCAACAATCCGGCGCTTTACCGATTGATGTTCGGCGGCTACCTTGCCGGACAGGACGACGGCCGTCCGGTAATCGAGCGAACCGCGGCCCACAACATGAAGGCTCTCATCGTACGCGCGATCTCCGACGGCGCTCTCGGCCGCCCGATTGCAGACGCCGAGTCCAATGCCAGCAAGATCGATGGTGCGATCCTTGTTTTCTGGTCCCAGATGCACGGTCTCACTCTTCTGCTGGTCGACCGCCTCGTCGGTCCCGGCTTCAAGATGGAGGAGCTGACCGAGAATGTTCTCAAAGGAATGCTGGAAGGATTGGTGAACTGCATTCCCGCAGTGCCCGAAGGCGTTTGGATTGGCCCGCCGCTGAGGGAATAGAAAAATCGGCGATGAGCCTGTTTGGAAAGGCCTCGTTGTCGTCTCCCCGGGGCGGTGTTCGACCGAATAGGATAATTCTCCTAGAGGCATACATCTCTGCCCTGACGGAGCCTGCGACCCTCGCCGGTTAATCGAAGTCACGGCAATCGCGGCCGTAAAGGATGACTAGCTGCAAAGTGGCCGCAGCTTGTGGCTCTCGTCCGCACTATGGCCGCGGTATCCGGCATCGGCCAGAATGCCGGTGCCGTCGTTGCCAATCATATTTGAAACAACGGTCGCAGAGAGCGGGAAAAGGTGGTGGTAAGGATCTTCAGATATAGTGGGGTGCCTTTTTTGAAAGGATCACTCGTTGGCAGGGCAGTTGAAGATGATTATCTCGCTCGAGCTAGGTAGACGGTGTTCCACAGCGTCGCGAGATAGCTAACGTACAACGGAATTCCGATGGGTCTCGTTTCGCTGAGTTCGGCCTCTCCCTAGAAGAAGGCAAAGAGATACGCCGGCGCTTACACCAACGAGGCTATCAATCCAAGTAAAGGTCGACGATAGCATCGTGGATGCCGACGTATCCATCAGCCTGGGGCTCATTGTAACCGAACTCGTCATCAATGCCCTCAAGCATGCCTTTCCAGACAAGCGGACCGGGACGATCGGGATCGACTATCGATCGTCGGGCAAGGATTGGACGCTATCCGTTGCCGACAACGGCGTGGGAATGCCTGGAAAAAGACGCACCCAAGGCGGGACTGGGGACGGGCATCGTGGACGCCCTCGCAAAGAACCTGGCGGCGAAATCACGTTGAGCAATGCCCACCCAGGTACGGTCGTCACAATCACTCATCGGGAAACCTCGGGCCGCCGGAGCGACTCTTCAGCGGCAGGAACAAAACCGCTCCCAGGACGCTAAAGCTGCAGCGGGCGTTGCGGCCACCTCATACATCGAGTGAGCAATGAAGAACGGCAGACAAGTTGTACTGATCGTGGAAGACGACGCGCTGATACGAATGAGCGCAGTCGATCTCGTCCTGTCGGCGGGATACGAAGCGCTGGAGGCGGTCGACGCTGACGAGGCAATCCATATCCTTGAATTGCGAGATGATATCGATCTCGTGTTCACCGATGTCCAGATGCCGGGGACGATGGACGGTATCAAGCTATCCCACTACATCCGTGATCGATGGCCGCCGGTGAAGCTGATCGTTGCCTCCGGGGCTGCAATTCTCGAAGAAAGCATGCTGCCGGAAGGCAGTCGCTTCTTCACGAAGCCCTATGACGACCTCACTATCACCGAGACGATGGCGCACCTGCTTTCGGGCGAGAACCCGAACGCCCATGTCGTCTGAAGCCCTCCGGGCAAGTAAAGTCCGTTCGGAGCAATTTCCTATCAACCGACAAGATGAGCCGAACTTCACAAAGGGATGCCCTAATGTACAATGCCAAGCGCGATGGTTACGGGAACGGCGCAAACCTTGCCATTCCGTCGATGGGTGAAATCGAGGGCCGTATAACGGTATTGGAGGTTGTCGCAATGACCTCGTTGAGCCTGCTTGTCAAAGACGGTGACAAACATGCAGGCCAACAGGCGCTGTCAGCTATTCGCCGTGCGATGCGGTTGAAATGCGAAGACATCAAGCTCTCATCCTCAGATACAAATTCTGCGATTGCCTATGCGCAGGAGCTTTTCGAGGCAACTTTCGCGATCATGGACCGGGCCGCCAATATTGCGCCTTCGACCAAACGCCCAGGCTCGCGCCGTTCCATACCCGCGTTTCAGAGCTAGGAGGACCAGAAATGGGCGTTCGAGAGATGACGGAGCGAGAAAGCCGGGAGGTCCTTGCGCACCAAAATGTTGGGCATCTTGCCTGCGTCCACGATAACCGACCTTACGTCGTGCCCGTCCACTATGCGTTCGATTGGGAAAGGCTCTATGTGTTTTCCCTGGCGGGGCAAAAGGTAGATTGGATGCGTAGAAACCAGAACGCTTGCCTTCAGGTGGAGGAAAGCGGCGAACAACACCGTTGGACAAGCGTCCTCGTTCAAGGCACCTACCAGGAACTGCCGGACACTGCGGAGTGGCACAACGAACGTCTTCACGCTTGGTCTCTATTGCAAAAGCGGCCGTTGTGGTGGGAGCCCGGCTCCTCCAAGCCGGACTCCGGCTCCGAGAGTAAGGAAGCTCCGATCTTCTTCAGCATCTCGATTGCTCAGATATCTGGCAGGGAACTGGTTGCGTCTTGAAGGGCGCAAACGTCCTGAAGTCGCGGCAACTTTGTACATCTGGAGGAAATCATGTCTGCAGAGACAGAGCGCGAAATATCTGCGCAGGAAATTTCGCTTGGTGCCAATCGATACCTGGGAAAGCCCTTCGAGCTGCTGACACAACGAGAGCAAGCGGTATTCCGCCGACTGGTTTTACGAAGGGCAATTACCCGCGATGCAAATCAGTCATTTGACGACAAGCTCACCTCGGCTCAACGGTTGGCAGACGAGGTAGCGAAATTCGGGGGGTCTTGGACATTCATCATAATCTTCGCGGCCGCCCTTGCCATCTGGGTGGCGGTCAATTTGATCGCAGCGTCGCGCGCCTTTGATCCCTATCCCTTCATATTCCTGAACCTGATCCTCTCGATGCTGGCGGCCGTTCAAGCGCCCGTCATCATGATGAGCCAGAACCGGCACGCTGCAAAGGACCGTGTCGACGCATCGCATGACTACGCTCGCACAGCAACAAGAGCAAATCGATATGCTGACCCGACTGGTGGTCGCATCAACGAAATAAGGACGACTACTGAATGCAGGAGGGACGCAGTTCGGCACTGATGCAGACAGACATAAGTAGGAACATGAGTAGCCTCGTGGTAGCGGGTGCGCCAGTCTCGTCGCCGAGAGTGACTATCCACCACTCAGCCCATCGACGGCAGCAGAAGCTCAGTTACTCTTCACCGCTGAGAAAGTGCCCGAAGGCAGCAAGCGGTCGTATTCCATCGCAGACGATTTTGGCAATGGCAAGCATCGGGACCGCAAGGATGGCCCCAGGCACACCCCACATCCAAAACCAAAAGATCAGAGCAACTATCACCAGCACGGGATTGAGGGTGAAGCGCCGGGCAAGGAGGACCGGGGTGATGATCTCTCCTTCTGCGACATGGATCGCAAAATAGAGCGCGGCCGGCAGGAGCGCCATCCACAGTGTTTCGATGACCAGTAGACCGGCAAGCAGGAAAATGCCGACACCAAGGAGCGGTCCCATAATCGGAACGAAGTTCAGCAGGAAGGCTCCTACCCCCCATAGAACCGGGTCGCCTAGCCCGGTCAGCCACATGGCGATACCTGTCGCCAAGCCGACAGCGGAATTCATGAGGGTGATGGTCACAAGATAGGCGGAGATATTTTTCTCAACGTCCTGAGACAGCTCGACAACCTGACGCTTTTCCTTGAAATTGGGCAGTATTTCGACCATTCGTCGTAGAAATGTACTCCCTGAAACCAGCAGAAAAAACAATATAACGATCGTCTCGAAGAAGCTGGCGGCAAGGTGAGTTGTACCGGCAAAAAGCATCGCGGCGATCGTTGAACCGGAGCCGATGTTCGGCCCCGATCCTTGCTGCATGAACCCGTCAATCTTGTGCAGAAACGTTTGCAAGGCTTCAACGGGTTGATTCAGGAACTTGAGGCGCGCCTGCAATCTGGGAATGCCTTCGGGCAGTTTTGCAGCCCACTCTGTTGCAGGCCCGGAGATCGCCGTGCCGATACCCACAATGGCACCAAAGACAAACAGAATCAGGATAAATGCGCAGAGGCTCCGCGGAAGATGGAGTTTCTCCAGCAACCGCATGGCGGGCTGGAAGAGAAGCTTCAGCACGAGTGCCAAAACGATTGGCAAGACAATCTCGGCTGCCGCATAGGCAATGCACAAGATGGCAAGTCCCACTAATATGGCAAGCAGCACGACAACCGGATCGGAGGGAAGATCGAGTGATCTGACCCTCGTCTCCGCAACAGGCTTCGGCTCTTCTTGGACAGCAATTTCAGTCTCTTCATCAATCGCCATCATCTTATCCTTTAGCGGGACTGAGCTCAAAGCAATCTAAACCAGGCAACACAGCCCACTCTTGCTGGCTCCAACCTACGGATCCGGGTGCAAGGCGGTTCGAGGCCGAGCGTGTTGCCCAACTGGTGACTGGCGGGACCATATGGCATCGTAGGACCCTCCGCGATCGAGAGGGATCGAACTCCAGCTATAACAACAAATCGGGTTAACAGTTCCCGCGTCGCCCGATCGCTTTGATCTGAACCCTTCATACAGGAGCAGTTTTGGTTAGAGTCTTCCGGTGCTTTTTCATGGCTGGTGTCGCGCCTGTCGCCGGGGACAAAACGCAGACACGGCGATCGCCAGCCCGCAATATCGGCCGTTTGCCCAAACACCTTTCGCGCTATGACGAGGTCATCGAGCCGGAGAGCAAGACTTGCCCCTGCTGTTCGTTCGAACTTCATTGCATCGGCACGGATGTCAGCGAGGCGCTCGCAAACTGCCGGCGGCGCCGGACCAATCCATGGCCGATCGTCGACGCCTGCGCCCAAGCCGAAAGCCGCAGCGCTCGCGAGGTCGAGGGGCAATTATCGTCGTTTGCCGGCGTGCTTCAGGTCGACGGCTACCAAGCCTATAAGACCATGGCTAAGCGCCGTGGGACGAGCAATGTCGCCCCGAAGCGGCTGGCGTTCTGCCTTGCCCATGCCCGGCGCAAGTTCGTCGATGTCGTCAAACTCACCGGCTCCTCGGAGGCGCTGTCGATCCTGGCGAGGATTGCCTAGGTCTATCGCATCGAGGCTAAGCTGCGCGCGGTGAAAGTGCCGATACCCGCCGCGTAGTGAGACGTCGCGAGGCAGCGCCTATCATGACAGAACTGAAGACCCATCTCACCGAACTAAGCGACCAGGTGTCGGCGAAATCGGCGCTGGGCAAAGCCGTCCCCTACACGCTCAACCACTGGAGCGGACTGGTGGAAACCAATGTCGTCGAGCGTTAGATGAAATCCGTGGCCCTGAGGAGAAAGAACTCGTTGTTCGGGGGCAGCGAGCGCGGTGGAAAGTCTTTCGCGGTCCTCGCATCGCTCGTCAACACCTGTAAACTGAATAGTGTTGGACCCCGAGGCCTGGCTTGCCGGTGTGCTGGAGCGCATCATCGCCGGCAAAGTGAAAACCAACGAACGCGGTATTCCATGACGTACGATCCTTCAGGAATAGAAAAAGCAGATCTCGCCAAACTCGCACCGAGGGCTTAGTTACTCACCGCCCTCGGCGTCCTTTTTCATTGCCTCCTCGACATCCCGCGGATGAACCTGCAGCAACTGCCTAGTGCCGATACTGACCCCCAAGGCTGGTATTTCCAAATGCGTTGCCGTTCTTCTGTAGGCGGGGAATGACAGTCCTTCTATCAGCTCTTCGTCCACGAAAAGTCGGTACGTGCCAGCATCAAGCGGGACTACCAAAGGACTTAAAGCGAAGGGGCGAGAAAAGGTGATTTCAGACTCAAGCGTGCGTTCTGTCATGGGAAACCTCATATCGGTCGATATTTAATCGCTCCGCGGTCATCAGGCACAATGCGATATGAACGTCTGCACTCAGCGGCTACCAGAAGGTGCCGTGCAATATGACGTAGAGAATAAATGCCACAGCTATCAGGGGGACCGATTTGACGATCAAATCGCCATATCTAAATCCGCCAAGATATCGGATTGCACGTTCATACCTGGGAATTCTTGCGATGGAAGACATCGCGTCCTCCTGATTGGGGCTAGGGTATTTGCCACCCTAAAAGCAGCGCCCGTGCAGTAGCTGCTACTGACGTTTATGTGGTGACGGAAGGAACAATTACAAGGCGAGATCGACGGCAAGCGGCGAAATTCAACATTTGCTCATAAAGCGCCCGATAAGTTCCTGGCACTCATCGAAAGGGAGCCTGCAGCGTTCTCGAGAGGCGTCCCTGGCGCAACCGAAATCGTTCCGAATGCAATTGTCGCTTGGCATTTAATCGTGAGAATGCTGCACCGATGATTTCAATTGGGAGAGCGGGAAAAAGGTGGTGGTAAGGATCTCAGATATAGTGGGGTGCCTTTTCTGAAAGGATCCCTCGTTGGCAGGGCAGTTGAAGATGATCATCTCGCTCGAGCTAGGTAGACGGTGTTCCACAGCGTTGCGAGATACCTTCCGGCGATATTGGTCCGGCCTGCCGATATCCAACTCGCCGGCCGAAGTGCCGCCAACAGCTTCGTCAATCCCCGCATAGAGAAACGTCAGATGCGCTGCTCGCCGATTGGTGCTCATCGGGTTCTACAGGTGCGATTACGAGGGCAGCAACAGTCCAAGTTTCCTCCGGCATCTCCAGATAGTTTGGCAGAGCGTCGCCAGGTCCTTGTAGTCTTCACCGCCATTGTCGACGCGTCATGCTAGAGCATGGGTATCGTTACTATGAGAACTACGACCAATCCTGCCGTCACGAGACATGTTTCAATTAGGAATAACGCCAATTGCCGTCCGGTCATGCCTGGAAAAGCAGATTTCATTGCGGTGCCTCCTCGAAAATATTTTCCAATATTTGCACTTTAACACAGTGCTATTCAGAATGTTTTTATTTATTTCGCGACAAATACCTTGTTTAAAGTGCAGGCAATGCGCATTTAGTATCAGTATCGGCAGCATTTGATGCGGGCCTGCCGGAAGGGGAGTAGACCCCTCCGCCCCAATCAAAGGAGGACGAGGTGTCTTCCAAACTCAATTATCTTTATGACCATGAAGACATCGCAATCAGGATGCTGGTTGTAATCAACGTTGCTTTCATCTTGTCTGTGATTTCGGGGGATTGCTGCGGTGACGGAAATTTCTAAGAGCGACGCGAATCCTAGTAACAAAGAACGCGCGGCCTTGCGGCGACTCCTGAAGCGAGCAAACTATGCGACATCGGACATGCAGGCCGCCGACGGCCCCGAGCGCCACGAGGAAGTTGTGATCATTCGGCGCATCAATGCCGGCATGGTAGCCTCGGCGGACTACCCACCCTCTCTTTGGCGGAGGCAAAGCCCGGATCCTGATGCATTGGCGTCGTGGGAGAACGAAGGCGGCTCAACCAGCGCGCACGTGGCGGGCCGTTGCAGCCTGTCTAGAAGCGAAAATGACCTGGCATAGCGATCATATGCGTATGGATCGTCTTCACAGAGGATTGTCCGATCCGGACCGGACCACCATTAGGTCGAGGGCTATAACTGGGGAAGAGAAAGTTCATAGGGACGCAAAGACTTCCCGGCTGCGCGACAAACGCCTGTCGCTTCGCGGATCAAACCAGACGGTGTCAATTGTGAACAGAACAACCGAAACCGAGATCTGTTTCTATAACCCATTTGTCATAGGCACCCTCTTCACGCCCCTGGCAGCTGGGACATATCGGCTATCCGTTGATGAAGAGCGGATCGAAGAACTGTCTTTTATCGCCTACAGGACGACAGCGGCGCATTTGGAGATCCCCTCGATCGAAACACCCTCGCTGAGGCGCCAACAATTGCAAGTCACACCAGCGGAAATCTATGCAGCGTTGCTGAAGGACAAGAAAACCGCCCGATAGCCGACAAAAGAGCCCGCTTGTTCGGCGGGGCAAAATCAGGGCTCCTTTGGTCACGCCCCCCGAGGCTACTGCAGATCGCCTGAACCGGCGATCACTTCACCGGTGATCCAAGCCGCATTTTCGGATGCGAGAAAAACCGCAATCCTGTCGATGTCAGATGGAGTCCCGATCCTCCCAAGAGGCGGCCTTCCTATGTGAAAGAGTTTGGCGTCGTCCGTCATCGCACCGATGGCCTCGCGGCAGGTGATGAGAAGCCCGAACAGATTGATGTCGAGCATCCGGTGAAGGGCTTCGTCATTGATGTTCTACAGCGGCCCGAACTCGAGCACCGCTGCGTTGTTGACCAGTACATCCAACTTGCCGAACCGCCCGATGGTTTCTGAAACCAATCGTTCGACGTCGGCGCGGATTGAAACGTCGCCCCCACCGGGATGGCCGTTCCGCCCAAACGTTTTGGCTATTTCAGCGCCGATACCCTTTGACGCGCCAGTTACGAGCGCGACCTTGCTTGAAAGATCGTTCATTAGTTTCCTGCTAATGTACTGATATTGTTGATTGGAGCGCCAATGCGCGTCCTTGGTCGACTGGACTAACGAGCCTATTCCAAAGTTGATGGTGCGGTGTCGATTGAAGAAGACGTCCGGCCTTGAGATGCCAAAGTGTTGGTAGTCGACCGCGAGGTCTGCAGCTTTACTGTGTCGAAATCAGCGGATGGTACCATGATCGATCTCTGGTGGCCTCGATCAAAGCGAAACTCTTCGAACGCCCGTTTTTGCGAACTTTATGCCCACCCAATGGGTGGGTGTGGAGAGGCTTCAGTTGCTCTCGTGACGCGGCAACGCGCTGAGGTCTTGAGCCCAAGAGCGTTCCGAGGAGCACCAGAACTGAGCGAGCGGCTTAAGGTTCTGCCGCTGGTTTATAGTGCCGAGACGGATGCCAACGTGCGCCGCGTCCTGCAATTCGCCCGTGGTGTAGATCGGTGATCCGCAATTGGAACAGAAGAACTGCATCCGGCGACGTCCGTTGTCGGCGATCTTCACGTACTCCTTCGGATTGCCGGAGGTGATGCGGAAATTATTGCGAGGCGCGCTAACCGTCACGCGATACGCGGTTCCCGTCAACCTTTGACAATCGTTGCAATGTAAGATGGTGACGTCGCCGGGATCAACGTCCGCCTCATAAGTGACTTGTCCGCACTGACACTCGCCGTCGATGTGCATTTCCCTTCCTCCTTCTGCAGCGATCACGGCAAGATATAGTCGAAGACTATAAGTCGCCATGCTCGGCGTCCTCATCCTTAGGCCGCGCATGACTTCGCGTTACGCCTCGCGTCTCTCAACTCGTCGAGTGCCGGCTGCCACCAGCCGCGGATCTTTTCGTACTCGCCTGGCGATTGCGTGACGACCACGTGTCAACCTGTTCCTCCAGCGTCGCAGGTCGCCGTCCCCCCAGACGTGTTCGTCGCCTGCATCAGGATGGCGACCTCACCAGGGAGAAGGAAACCTCTCACACGGTACCGACGCAAGAACGTCGAAGATCATTCCTGCAACGATTGAAAGGCCCGCTGCTGCTCTGCCGTAACGTCTACGGCCAGCGGCATGAATACGTGGGGAATCCTTGCTTCCGCAGGTTGCCAGCGGGCGTCAGGTCCGCTTCCGCGCTTCAGCCCTGCCGCAGCACAAGGTCGAGGTTTTGACCCAGACCAGGCCTTGTTCCCCGCAATGTCAAAACAATGTCGCGATTTCTTCGGGTGACGGTTAGCCGCGCGGGGGGTTGGGACGAACACTTTCCGCCGTTTCGGTAAACGCGAGCGAAAGCGTTTTCCCAGTGCGAGAACCCGAAAGGTCGGCAATGGTCCCCAGGCTCTCACGAAACGAACAGGTATAGCGTCCATTGCTCAGATTATACTGGATATTTATACGCATCGATGTGGTAAAAATAACTGCGATCGAGCAGCGCCCGTCAAGCACAACGCTCCCGCGTTGCTGGTGCCATTGAACTTACATGTCAGCGTATGAGCGATTGACACGCTCTAAGCTACCTATCCCTTGGAAACGCCCCTCAAAGGAATGGAGAAGGGCAGTTTCGCGGCCCATGGCCCCGGTTAGTGGCTGCGCCACGATCGGCGTCGCGGCCAAAGCCATGATCGCCACGCACGCGCCGAGCATTGTGGAACCGTAAGGCATCGTGTCCTCCACCATTCGTCATTTGGACGCGTCGTCGTATCGACGTCATCTTTAGAATCGGCCTAAATTCGCTTCCGTGATATCAATGGTTTTTGCAAAATGGCCACGTAGAAGTTAACTTCAGGCGGCCTTGAACGTTCCACCATCATCTCCGGAAATCGCAGTGCCCTGTTCACCAACTGCGGCAGGGGACCCGCTGGGCGAGCTGTTCGCATAGGTCTCCTTCGCCGGCCGCTTCATGTTTTGTTCGGTCACCTAGCTGGCGGAACAATCCCCTCCTCCATCCGTTCGCCGACCACAGGAACTCGGAGGAAAAACCTATGACCAAACTCTACAACGATGGCGCTCCCAGCATTTCGGGTGGTCGCGCCAAGAGCACGCTGACTGCTTTCTTCGACAGCCGGGGCGACGCCGAGAAGGCCGTTGACAAGCTAAAGGAAGCTGGCGTTCCCGACGTCCGATTGATGCCTGGCTACGAAGCCGACGGTGAAGGGTCACCAGCCGTAGCCGACAGCGCCGGCTTCTGGTCGAAACTCGACGATTGGCTGTTCCCGGACGAAGACCGCGCGGTGTATGCGGAAGGTCTGCGCCGCGGCGGTTTTCTGGTTTCCGCGGGGGTGGACGATGCGACCTATAACACCGCACATGCGATCCTCGACGACGAAGGCGCCATCGACATGGACGAGCGCGCCGACCTCTGGCGGACGGACGGCTGGGCCGCCGCCCGAGACCAGCAGGCGACCGCGTCGCGAGACGACGTTTTCCAGGCGGACACGACTGCAGGCGCCGCGACCCGTGTCGGCCGGTATTCGAGAAGCGTGGAGACGGTTTCTCCTCGGGTTCGTGCATACGAAATAGCGCAGGAACTCCCCGACGATGTCGTCGACGACGTCCTTCCAACGGGTCATCAGCGCGACGTATCAGAAGGCGACCGACCGGTGCAGGACAGGATGACGCAGAGCCAGTCGATCGACGATCTCCGCCAAAAGCAGAGTCTCCCCGGCAGCCGCTAAGTCCCAGCAGCTCCAATAAATCCGGGCGGCAAGTCGGCCTGCCGCGGCTATTCGTATTCGGCATTCATTGCCGAGTCGGCAGGCCGCAATCTAACACCCTCAGGAACAAACCCACTGCCAAACCCTTTTGCCTACCACAGAAATTTGGAGAAAGTGCAATGGGTATCGAGCAGGCTACTACAAACAAGGTCGGGATGCCGCCCGGGGACTGAGAAAAAACGCAGCAAAAGAGGAGAAGAAGGTAGAAGCTCAAAAAGGTTCGGACCTCGTGAAAGGTGCCGATCATTTTGAGGAGCGGTCGAAAAGCTCTGACGGCAAGAGCGCCGGGAAAAAGCAGGGGCTTTAGCCGTAGTTTGGAAATCAGGTGGCGCCGAAGCTTGCTTCGGGTTTTCTGCGCCTAAAAGAAAGCCGGAAGCCGAATTCGGCCGTAAGAATATTATCTGTTTGTTCTACAGCTAGATATGCTCAATCTGGCGGAAACAGCAACTCGCACCTGCCAGCTCGGGCAACTTGCTGTCGCTTTTCTCATCCGCGTGTAGAAACCCTCTGTCAACTGGTCGAATGGAAGCGCCACCGCTTGAACGCAATCTTGCAGCCATTCTCGCGGCTGATGTAGAAGGCTATTCCCGTCTGATGAATACTGACGAGGAGGAGACGCTGGCGACTTTGACGTCGCATCGCACGATCGTCGACGGTCTCATTAACGGGCCCACGGCCAGATTTTCGGCACAGCCGGCGACAGCGTGCTGGCTGAGTTCCGTCCGTCGTCCATGCCTTCAATGCGGCCGTTGCGATACAGCAGGCAATGTGGCGTGCCAACGAGGAACTTCCCATCCACCATCGACTGAACTTTCGCATCGGGATAGACTTGGGCGACGTCCTGGTTAAGAACGGAGATATCTTCGGCGATGGTGTCAATATTGCCGCCCGGTTGGAGCGGCTCGCCGATGTCGGTGGCATCTGTGTGACGCGGGCGTAAGGGATCATCTCCGCGATCGTGTCGATGCAACCTTCGAAGACCTGGGAGAGCAAAATTTAAGAACATCGCGCGTCCGCTCCGTGTGTTGCGTGTCCTATTCGACCAGAGGAAGAGCGCGCGCTCGATCTGACGGTCCCCCTTTTCGGAGACCCAAAGGATTCCTCCTCTGTCGAGCAGTCGCTATCGCAAGAGAGCGACGACGAGGGTCACCATCTCGAAGTCGCCTCCTGGGAGTCGGTACAGGAGAGTGACGACCCGGCCGAGTATGCTCTCTGCCTATAGCGCTTTCCGCACGGGCAATTCGTCGAGCTGGCCAACGCACTGCTCGAGAGCGGTGGAAGGAGTGGAGACGATCCTGCAATCGAACTCGGAGACTGTTCGGGAGACTGGCAATGCGGATATATTCGAAGCTTATTTGGCGAAGTACCCCAACGGACAGTTCAGCGACCTAGCGAACATTATGATAGCTAGCTTTCTGACAGCCAGGAGCGCACCTCCGATCGATTGAACTCTGTATGCCGGAGCTCGACATCGAGGCGCAGGCGTTTTCCGCCCGGGCAGAAATCTTGAAGCTGCAGGAAACAGCCGAGCGATCGTGCCCTCCACCACGGAGGTCGGGAAGCGTGGCCAGCAACCGCTATTTCACCTTCAATCTACCTATAGCGCCGGAACATAAAGTTATGCGGCGAGTTCTCTTTTCACGGACGTGTGAACCCGCTCCGGGAAAAAGAGGAAATTCAATGAAAATGATGATTTTGGCCGCGGCGCTCTTCGGAGCGTCGGCGTTGAACTCGTTTGCTCAAACAGCGCCTGCAGCGTCGAGCGACGGAAACACTCCCGCCGTGGCGACGACGGACACTAAGAACCCAACCGCGCCCGTCGCCGGGGCAAACAGCTTCACCGAAGCGCAGGCCAAGGACCGCATCGAAAAGGCCGGCTACGCCGGAGTGACGGGATTGAAGCTCGACGACAAGGGCGTCTGGCAGGCATCGGCGACCAAGGATGGCAAACCCGCCAAGGTCAGCCTCGACTATCAGGGCAACATCGTCGCCATGTAGTCGCCCATAGTGATCGAAACCAATTCAGGAGACTACTTGTGAAAACTGTTACTGGACTATTCGACGACTATACAGACGCCAGCTCCGCCGTGAACGCTCTCGAAGCAGCGGGCGTGCCATCCGACGACATCAGCATCGTCTCCAACAACGCGGCCGACCGCCATTCCACCAGCCAGCCAGGCGCGGCAACCGGAGCTGAATCCGGTGCCGGACTTGGCGCGGTTGTCGGCGGGGCCGGCGGCCTTCTCACCGGACTTGGTATCATGGCCATCCCCGGCGTCGGCCCCGTCGTCGCCGCTGGATGGCTCGCGGCGACCGCAGCCGGCGCTCTAGCCGGCGCAGTCGCCGGCGGCGCTACAGCCGGGCTGATCGGGGCCCTGACGGGATCGGGTGTGTCCGAGGAGGACGCCAATCTCTATGCCGAGGGTGTCCGCCGCGGCGGCTCGCTCGTGACCGCCAAGGTTGACGAGGCGCTTGCGCCGGAAGCCCAGGCAATCCTGAAGCGTTCGAACTGGGTCGACCCGGCAGAACGCAGGGCCGCCTATAATGAGCACGGTTGGACGAAGTTCGACGACACGCTCGATCCCTACGCGCCGGAAGAGATCGAACAGGAGCGTGATCGCTACCGTCGCGCTCCAGTGATTTGATCAAGAGCGGCCGCCCCTTTTGGGCGGCCAGCCGAAGCCGCCGCGAACCGTGGCAGAACTTCACCGAAACCGAGGAGTCAATCATGGCCAAGGAACTCAAGACGCTTGACGTGCTTTTCCACGACACCCTGAAAGACGTCTACTTCGCCGAACACAAAATCGTCGCCACGCTGCCGAAAATGAACGATGCAGCGACGAGCAAGCAACTGAAGGATGCCTTCACCAAGCACCTCGCCGAAACGAAGGTTCATGTCCAGCGCCTGGAAGAGGTGTTCAAGATCATCGGTAAGAAGCCCGAGCAGAAGACCTGCGACGCGATGATGGGCATCGTTAAGGAAGGATCCGAAATCATGAAGGAGTATGACGGCACCCCTGCCCTCGACGCGGCGCTCCTCTCGGCCGCGCAGGCTGTCGAACACTACGAGATGTCGCGCTACGGCACTCTCAGGACTTGGGCCCTGGAACTGGGCATGAAGGACGCCGCCAAGCTGCTTCAGACCACGCTTGACGAAGAGCAGGCGACAGACATCGCACTGACCTCGATCGCGACGAAGGTCGTCAACCAGAAAGCCGAAAAGGCGGCCTGATCTGCCAAAGACCCAGCCTGCCTGGCAAGCTGGGTCTTTCGAACCCACGAAGCCGCTCCAAACAGGCATGAACAAGGAAGGACGACTGGCACCATCCGACCCAGGCTGTTCAGAATGGAAAGCATTCGTCCTCCAAACAAGGAACGAAACCGTCCTGAGACTGTTAAGCACGCAGACAATCAGGTTTGCCGAAATATCGGAGACATGCCACGGGAAGCACATCTGACAAGATTTCCGGCGCCGCAAACGAGGTCGCCGGCAAGGCACGTCAGGGCGTCGGGAAGACGATCGACAACAAGGAAATGCAGGCAAAGGGTGGGGTTCACGAGGCCAAACGCATGGCTGAAGTCGCGAAAGGAAAAGCGAAGGACGCCGTCAAGAAGGTCGTCGACCGCGCCTAAACTCAATCCGCTCTTGCGAGCACCTGCCTCGTGGAACAGGCGCTTCGTTGCCTGCGCCGGCACTCACGCAGAACGAGGCACTTGCCCATCACCCACTAGACAAACTGGAGACGGCCCGTTGTTGTCTCCAATTTGCCGTTGGTTAATGAAGCCTCAAGTTGAGCCTTTGGAATGACCGTCCTAACGCGAAAAGATTTGTCCGCTACAAAATTCACGGCTCGAACCAGATGGGCATCGCCGACGGCCCATAACTAGGGCGCGTGGAGTCCCTACGCGGGGCGCTCACGACGATGCAATGTCTCTAGTCTCGAGAGGTCCAATTCGACCAATTCGCAAAACAGATCTCCGCTGGACTAGGCTTGGAGTAACTCATGTCAGATATGGATAGGGTCACGGCTCCGGTACCGGCAACGATTCCGGTGACAGGCGTCGTGGTGAAACAGCTCCCCCGTTGGGCGGTTGTCGGTCTCTTTTTCTACGCTTCGGTCTTCGCTCTGAGTTATGCCAAAGACTTCTTGGTTCCGATCGTTCTGGCATATCTTCTTGCGATGGTGTTCGGGCCGATCCGGCGCTTCTTCGATCGGCGGGGCATTCCGTCGGCATTGACGTCGCTGGTCATCGTTCTTGTCCTCCTGGTCGGGTTTCTGTCGCTCCTTGGAGCGCTGGCCGTACCAGTCAGCGGCTGGATGGAACGGGCGCCACAGATCCAACATGACATACAAAGTAAGCTCAGTAGCATTTCCCAGACCTTTTCAGGCGTCTTCGATGCCGCTCGGAGGGTGAGCGAAATCACGAAGAGCCATTCCGCGGGCGTACAGCAGGTCGAAGTAAACGACGCCAACTATCTCGCAAACGTTGCCCTATTTGCGCCGGCGGCAATGGCGCAGTTCGTTTTTACGCTGATCTTGCTCCTGTTCCTCCTGGCATCCGGCGACATGTTCTATGAAAAGCTCGTAAACGTGCTCCCGACGTTCGGAGACAAGAAGCGTGCGATGCGGATCGCCCACGATATAGAGCGGAAACTTTCCAGCTACCTCCTGACCATTACTTTGATAAACGCTGGTTTGGGTCTGGCGGTAGCGGTCCTGCTCTGGGCAGTCGGAATGCCGAGTCCCATCGTCTTCGGCGTTCTCGCCTTCCTGCTGAACTACGTTCCCTATCTGGGCGCCCTTGCTGGTATCGTCGTCTCGATGAGCGTCGCTCTGGTTTCGTTCGACGGTCCTGGCTGGTCGCTTGTCGTGGGCGCTATCTACCTAGGTTTGGCGACTGTAGAGGGGCAGCTCATTTCGCCGTACTTTGTCGGCCGGACCCTGCGCTTGAATACGGTGGTCGTTTTTATCGCTGTATCGTTCTGGGCCTGGCTCTGGTCGGCGGTCGGCATGCTGGTGGCGGTCCCTCTTCTCGTAGCCATAAACACGTTTTGCGAACATATCGACGGTCTCAGTGGCCTTGGAAAGTTCCTCTCCGAGCGCTATTCCGAGCAGGAAGTCGAAGAGGGATTGGGTCCGTAAATCCTGGTCCAGGAGCCGGAATTGCCCGCGATCTGACCCGGAACTTACTGAAGTCGGGCCTCGACTGAAACGGCCTCTATGCGGCTGGTGGCCATGGCCAAAACCTCAATGTGTTTGCACACGAAACCCACGACCTCTCACACCCTGGCGGCACCCAAGGCCGGCCATGACCGAAACGTTGGCCAAGAGCGGTTGAAAAATGCGCCACTCCTTAGCCGCTGCCGCTGATCCCCTGCCTCGCCTGTCAGGTTTTATGTCGGGTTCGCTCGCTTCCTTGTCAAGCCTCAGCGCTCGAAACCCGGCATCTCCGCGCCCGGCCTCCTTCGTTTCAACCCGGGAGCAAAATGGATGAGGCAACGTTCAAACCTCGGGGGAGCATCGTTACGTGCGGGCAAAACGTGATCTCATCCAGATTGCCGCTCAATAGCTGAGATTATCTCATTGGCAACTTGCGTTGCCTGCTCGATTTTGTCGATTGCTCGGAGGGGTTTATAGCGTGTGGCGTTGTCTTTTATCGCTACTGTATGGGGCAACCCGGTCTCCATTCCAGCTTCCGGCGTGAAGCGCTCACTTCAGCAGGCCCGCTGATTTCAGCGCTGCCTCTATCGTCTCCTTAATTCCCAAGGAATGAGCGTGGACATAAAGGCCCGGCGAGTCCACCGCAGGCGTGTCGACCTGTCGTTTGTCAAACGACGGGGTGAGGCCCCATTCGTAGGCAATCCGGCTGGTGGAGGAAATCCCAACGTCGATCATAAAAGGTGCCACCTTCTCACGCGCGTTTCTCACATCAATCGGTGCCCCGTGATCCATTCCTGAGATGGCATGATAGGAGACAAGGACCTGGCCCGTTTCGTCCTTCCACATTCTTACTGTGTCCCTATCTGATCTCTCTGTCGTCGTTGGCTCGCCATACAGCTTATGAACCCCACGCCATTGGTCCAGCAGGGCGACGGCGTTGGTTGGGGAGACCGTCTTGTCTGCCATCCCGTGCCAGACGGAAACGGTGGGCCACGAGTGGGCGGACGGCGCGGCCCTTGCGAGGAGCCCTGCAAGCTCGGCGGCCTGCGGCAGGCCGTGCGCCCGCATTCGGTCGAATGCCTCAGGTATGGTGGAGGCGGTTCCGTACGGTAGCCCGGCGATGATTGCGCCACCGGCAAAAACGTCGGGATACGTCGCTAGCATCACGTTGGCCATCGCACCTCCTGCAGACAAGCCGGTTGCGAATATCCGCTTCCGATCTATTCCATGTTTCATGACGACAGTCTCGATCATTTGCCGGATCGAAAGAGCTTCACCATGACCGCGACGGATATCGTCCGGCAGAAACCAGTTGAAACAGAGGTTGGCATTGTTGGCCTGTATCTGCTGCGGGTACAGGACCAAAAACCCGAACTCATCGGCGAGTCTCGACCACCCCGAACTGTTATCATACCCTGCCGCAGTTTGAGTGCAGCCGTGCAATACGACCACCAGCGCTGGCTGTTCGGCCATGAATGTCGGGACGTACAGCTTTGCGACCAACGCGCCGGGATTGGACCCGAAGGCCTCAAGATCGGTAAGCCGGGAAGCCGGGCTGTGGGGATACGTGTGGCGATTGAGACGAGCAAGTCGCTCTAGCGTGTCGGAAAGGGATCGCATGATGCCTCCTGCGCTTTCACGGCCAGGATGGCAATGATGAAGCTTAACGCGATGGAATGCGAATGGTTGCTGCGGTGCACCAATTTAAGCTCGCAGGGACGACGATTTACGTTCCTGCCAACGCGCCTAAAGCCTTCAAGAATAGCGCGGATGCCCCGCACGGCTCCGCGTGTAGATAGCCCTCCTGGTCAAAAGACGTCTTCTGGGGTGGCCGAGACCCCTAAACAACCGCGCAGCCAGGAAGTCGTCGTCCACAAGTAAAATAGTCACCCAGGCAGTGCCTGCGGTCCCCGCTCACGCAAAAATGCAATAACTAGCTCGAAGATGCAGGACGCCTTCGGTCAGCGACCAGTCGATATAGATCGCCTCGTCGTCCGACGGCGCGATTGCTCCGGAAAAGTTGGCCGCACCAGCAAGCGATGGCACGACATGTCGTCTCCGAATCAAGCAATGAGTGCGGGCTGCTGAGGGCGTGATTGCATACCTACTTGAGCGATTGCGGCGGACCTTCAAAGGAGCGGCGGGCGCCGGGATCGCTTGAACTTACAATCGACGTTAGCGTGCTTTTCGCGCGTGCTATTGCGCCGTCTCCCCTCCTCTATCATGTATGATAGCGTTGGACGTTAACGGCAAGGTGGCTATGGGCGAAATCGAAGCAGACATTGAGGCCGTCGGCCGGATGGAAGAAGTACCCACCATTCTCGAAGTCGTCTGCAAGACCACGGGGATGGGTTTTGCGGCCGTCGCGAGAGTGACGGAAAAGCGGTGGGTGGCTTGCGCAGTTCTCGACAATATCGACTTCGGGCTGACGCCAGGGGGCGAGCTGAGGCTGGAGTCTACGATCTGCGACGAGATCCGGCAGAGCCACCAGCATGTCGTCATCGATAGCGTTGCTGATAGTCCCGACTATTGTGATCACCACACGCCGGCAACCTACGGCTTTCAGAGCTACATCTCCGTTCCGATCGTCCAGCGCGATGGCTCCTTTTTCGGAACTCTCTGCGCGATCGATCCCTTCCCTCACAAGCTGGACAATCCTGAGACGATTGGCATGTTCAAGCTGTTTGCCAAGCTAATCGCCAGCAATCTCGACAATGAGGCTGATCTCGTTCAGGTACAGGCCGACCTTGCTGAGGAGCGCGAACTGTCTGTGGTCCGCGAGCAGTTCGTGGCGGTGCTTGGCCATGATTTGCGCAATCCGATCGCATCTTTGATGGCGGGCATCCGACGCCTCGGCCGTACCGACGTTAACGACGAGACGCGCAATATTCTCAACTTGATGCACTACAGCACGGTTCGAATGCGTGACCTGGTCGACAACGTCCTCGATTTCGCACGCGCGCGGCTTGGCGATGGCCTGAAGTTGGAGGTCGTGGCTGAGGCGCCGTTGGGACCAGTGCTCGAGGACGTTGTCAGTGAGGTCCGAGCGGTGCATCCGGACCGGGATATCCGATCGACGTTCGACCTGGGTCGCGATGTGAGATGTGATCATCCGCGGATCGCACAGCTCCTGTCCAACCTTGTAGGCAATGCCGTCACTCATGGGGATCCGACAAAGCCGATTAAAATCGGAGCGAGTACGCGCAATGACACGTTCGAACTCTGGGTTTCGAACGCAGGTGACGCTATTTCCGAAGGCGCTATGAGAACCCTCTTCAAGCCGTTCTTCCGAGGCAAAGTGCGCGGCAGCCAGCAGGGTCTGGGTCTGGGTCTCTACATTGCCAGCGAGATCGCGCGGGTCCACGGTGGCGCAATTTCCGTGAGATCCGATGAAAACGAGACTCGCTTCACCTTCGACATGCCGCTCTAGCCGCATTGCGGCGTCTTCAGGCGCGGCACCGGGAGGTCTGGTCGGGATCTCGATGGAATGGCCGGTGATCAATGGCCGCCATCGTGCTCATCATTACTCGACTATCTCCGCTCAAACCTCCCTCCTAAGCGTAGATATTCTCGCCAGGCCAGATCTGAATAGCCGGTCATCGCCGAATGGAAGGCGGTCCGATTAGCGTTTCCGGCGGGGGCCATTCGGAAAATGCTCCAACAGCGCCCCGAGTACCATCTCAGCGGAGAATGGCTTCTGAATGAAACTTGCGTTGTCCGGGAGGTCGCCGTCGTTAGGCAACCGAGCCCCGGAGGCGACGACGACCTCGATGCCCGGCCAGCGTTCGGCCACCTTCCGGGCTAGTTCGAATCCATCTAGGTTCCCTCCCGTGTACACATCCGTGAAGAGAAGCTGGAGCGAACTGTATTTGATCAGAAACTCAAAGGCATCATCGGCCGACGACGCCTCGACGACATAGTATCCCGCATCGGAAATGATTTCCGCGGTGTCCATGCGGATCAGGGGTTCGTCGTCCACAACAAGGGCGATTGGTTGGGAGATTTGGTCGAGTTGCATGTTGCTCATGCGAGGTAACATTCGTGCTACCGGGTTGTTCCACGCAGCGCCAATGCGAAATTTCCGCGAGCCGATTTTGGTCCTTGATTGCGGAGCTTGAATTGACGTTGCTGCCGTTGATAGCCCTCAAAACAGCCGCGAAGAGCACGGTTTCGAAATCCAATGCGCACGGAGAAAAATCACTGGGACATCGGATTTCGCCATCGCGTCGGTGCATGAAGTGCACAGACTTGAATCGGTGTGCCAAGCGCGAAGCAGCGTGTGTTCGAAATCAAGTGCTATCAGGGGTTCGTCTTTATAATTGATGTGCGGGTGAAAGAGTCCAAATCAGGAATTCCCTTCCTTTGATGAAACACCCTCAAGCCACTGAAAATTCTATTATTGCGGCGTAGTATCCTATTGTGGAACCAACCGGCGACAGAGTGGAACGCTTGAACCTTGGCCTGAATTTTCCTGATTTTCGATTATCGCCCGGTGAAGATCTCCGGCGAGCCCGACACAAAGCGCAATTTTAAGGTTTTGTTGGCTGCAGGCCGATGACACGGAGACTTTCAATTTTGCAGTCTGACATCACCTCGGAAATGATTTCCGCACAGCGCCACCAGCGGTCATGGTTTAATGGCGAGGACTTCGCCCCAGTGAACGCGATACAGAAGTCAAAGTTGGTGCCACCCGAAAGCGGCTCGCCTTCAGCGAGCCGCCAATGTGCTACTGCCGAACGCCTATTTGCGTCCCCCTGCCGGACGAGATTTGCCGCCCGCTCCGCCTGCCGTCTTCGCGTCAGCGGCCTGCCCGAAGTTTGTGCCCCCTAACTGGCCGCCGCCGCTCGTATTCGCGACCTGACGTTCTGTTCTGCGCTGGATCTCAGCCGCATCGGTTTTGCTCATTCGAAATACCTTTTTGTTGCAAGAGTGATCGCTTCCGGACGTCGCCCGGAAGACAAAGATCGATTTTGAGAGAAAAGGTCTGCTCGACGCCAATTGGCGCAAACGAAGCTCGACTAGCAAACTCGATATGGCAAGCTGAGCCGCTATTGTGTTTAAACAAAGTTCGCGAACAACGGACCCACCAACAAAAAAGGCCGGGGCGAAACCGCACCGACCTTCCTCACATCGCTACTCATACCAGTGCCAGTACATCCGTGGTCAAAAGCAGAAAGCGATTGCGGCAAATTGCGAGCGGCAGAACGTTCCAGCGCTCATCAGCAATGCCGATGAGAGCGATATAGGCACTCGCTGCATGAAACGCAAGCGCAATTTTTGGTTTTGTTCGCTACGTCTGATAAAAATAAAAATTGCATGAATTACGTTGCATCGGCATCCGCGCTCATGCATGGTCATTTCTTCAGCAGCCAATGTTACGGGCGCTGCTGCGTCAGGGCCCAGAGTCCTTGCCCCAAATTGAAGGAGGACCGAAATGTCTTCCGAGTTCGGCTATGTCTTACATTCCAGGGACCTCACGATGCTGCAAAGCGTCTTGGATGCGGCTGGATACGGTGCGGCGAGTAGTGTTGCTCATCCTGAGCGATACAACATAGCAGCGAAGCTGCTTATCGAACGGTTCCAACGTGGGACGACCTCCGCCGACGACTTATCCAGGGAACTGGAAAAGCATTTTGGCGGGGCGATTTCGGCAATATCTCCACCAAGCTTCGAGCGGACACGCGCCTCCATTCAGGGGCGGCCTCTCCGGTAGAAATTTCCTGGAGCCATAGAACTTCTCCTCCTTCCCGATGTAGCAGGCCGATAGCATGGAATAGCGCATCAAGGCGGGGTTGAAGGAGTGGATCGCACGGGTGAGGAATGTTTCTCCCTCATGTCTTACCCTGGCTAACTGTGTGATCCACTATTCTTGAACGTGGAATCGGAGACCCTGTGTTGGTACCGGGTTGGCTAGTCTTAGTCGTTGAACGCAACCGGGTGCTGCATACTGTTGCATCCGCAGAAGAAGCCCTTGATATGCTTTTTGCGAATTGGCCGGTGACAAAGGGCCGCGCGTTCTTCTCGGCGATGCAGGCCTGCGCTGGTACGATGACGGACACAGTCACGCAGGGAGAGGCGCAGTCCGCATTTCTCGCGGCGGCTCTTGACGCAAATGTAGTGTTTCGGATCGCCTAACCGCTTACTGAGGATGGACGGATCCTTCGCAATGAAGATACCGGGATCAACGATCTCCGTCCCGTTGTTTTTTTGGGCGACGCGACGATGCGCGCCGGCCGCGCGTTGGTTTCGTCGTCGGTGCGGGCACGCAAGCCTCGCGTTCCAGACGCAGGAGCTTAACCGCTCCGTCTTCTTGTCACGAGTGGCGGCTTCGGCATTGACGATCGCTCTCGTCCTGGTGTCAGTTGCGGCCGCCCTGTCACGCGACGAGAATCTGGCGGGATTGAAGAATTCGTTTTTTGGGTCATCTGCCTACCCTATCTAGACGGAGCTTGCCAAATGGCAATTCAGCGGGTCGGCCGGACTGCTTTTTTGGGGGCCGGCAGCAGACCTTCTCGTTGAAGTTTCTTACGTTCCAGCTTGCGCCGGCGGCGAATCGCCTCGGCCTTCTCGCGGACACGCTTCTCTGACGGCTTTTCATAGGCGCTGCGCGCCTTAAACTCGCGGAACAGACCTTCGCGCTGCATCTTCTTCTTCAGGACGCGGAGCGCTTGGTCGACATTGTTGTCTCGAACGAGAACCTGCAAATTCTTTCCTTTCATGCGGCATACGCGCTTGCCGGTTGGCTAGAGCGGAAACGACTTCCGGTCCACGAGGCATGACGTTTTCAACCAGGTTTCCCCAGGATGTCGGCGGCAGCATTAACTCTCGGCGTTGGGGATGCCGCATGGCTCAAGTCGATATAGCTCTCAAGAATCCGCCGATCAAAGTTTTCGCCTTCAAAGCGAACACAGTATTGCGGGCGACTGCCGTTAGGGACGGAAGAACCACCGCGACCCTACAAGGTCCTGCTCGCCTCGTCGGTACGGACAAACCCGCCTCTAGTTGGCATGCCTGCCATCTGGTCTTGCCGGACTGGTCTCGATCATCAAAAACATAGAAGGCCGGGTTGACCCCGGCCTTGCCATCAGGCACTCGGCTGCCATACGTCCGTGGTCAGGCAGGCCAGAGGAGAATTAGGCTGCGCGCAAGCTGTCGGCGGAATTCTTGCCGACTTTTTGTCGCGGACGAGTTCATAGACGATCTTCTGGCCGTCGGAGAGACTGCTCAGGCCAGCGCGTTCAACCGCGGAAATATGAACGAAAACATCCGTGCTGCCGTCGTCGGGCTGAATAAAGCCGAAGCCCTTGGAGCTGTTGAACCATTTTACAGTGCCCGTATTCATGACGATTTCCTTTCGAAGCAATCGCTTTTAGTTCCCGCGCTACCTCGCGAGATTGGACCGATGATTTGAGAAGAAATCTTGAGAGCACAATGACTCGCCGACGTCGCAACCAATGGTCGATAACCGGAACATAGACGCAATTCTTGATTTTGCAACGAAGCAGCGGTGGCTTTGCCACTACGTCAGACGTAACGCGTTGTTCCCGCATGGATGTTTATTTCCACGAGGACGCCGTCGCGAAACTTGGCTGGACACCACCTTTCCAAAGTCTCTACCCTTACACCGCTTTCTTGGCGTGGCCTCCTTTACAATGGCAACGCCAGCGAAAATGGAATTTGCTTGCTATTCAGCAGCTAGTGGCGGCTAGCTCTGTGTTCACCAGGAGACTATGCCAATGGCCAAGGGTCAAATACGAAGCAACAAGGAAACCAGGAAGCCAAAGAAGGAAAAGGAGCAGATAAAAGCGCCGCGCCCACTCTTGGTTCTCAGGTCAAGGACAGCCAATCCGCACTGAAGAAGAAGTAAGGTGCAGAACGGCGAATTCCGAAGGCCCCGACGCGGCAAAACCGATCCCGGGTTTTCGGACCGCGAACCGTATAACGTTGCGAGCTTTGCCAAGAAGCACGGTATCGCTTCGAGCGATGCTACTCGCATCATCAAAACGCATGGATCTGATCGTGATGCATGTGACAAGGCCGCTAACCGGCTGAAATGAGATGGCTGGCGCCCAGAGGCTGATAAGCTAACACTGCTAGGAGAGAGTGGGGTGGGCTTCTACAGCAAGAAACCCGCCGAGTTCTCTTCACGCAACAGGCCACCCCACAAACGATCACCCGCGATTTCCGACTCCAGACGAGACCTTTAAAGCGGAGCAGCGCCTATCTCGCCGCTTTCACCAGGGCGGTTCGCAAGTACCGTAATCAAAGCATCGCGCTCTGGTCCAAACGGGCGCTGCGTTAAAAACGAACTGAGGGCAGTTGTTGTTTCATGACCGCCCGAAGAGGGGTTCCCTCGATGAACGACGACCTCTGTATTAGTCACCTCGTCGCGGCCCAAAAACCAGCGATCACCATTCGTGCTCGAGGCAAATTCTCTCAAGTTTTCCACTCTCGTTCTCCTTCTGAAGATAGAAGTAGATCGCGGTACTGGAATTGCGATGAACGCTCTTCGCCAGGGCCGTATTATTTCAAAGGGAAAGCGGTCCGATCACAGGAACCGAAAGCCGCCCGAAGGCGCCTCAAATGGCCCTCCCTCGGCCTTCACTTCGCGCGAGTTGCACTGTAGAACAGTTCCACAAGTTCTGGGGGAGCGGATGGCAAGGCGCATTCTCTACACTACCTTCGTACTTGCATTGGCCGCATTCAGCCTTTGGTGGGTCTACAATCATTGGTGAGAGTGGCGGGCGGAATTTATCGCCGATCTGGATCAGCGACGTGCCAAGGCGAGCGCTAGCTTCCGCTTATCTTAGCCACGTCATTTGCAATGACGCCAGTCCGAATACTATCGCGACCAAAGCAAGATAGACCGCCCATGCAGCAGCGTTGCGGACAGGACGAGATAGGCGAGCCAGACGATTTTGCACGCGATATGCACCGCCTGATCCTGGGCGAAAGGTGTGGTTCCGCGTACCTTCGCCTCGTCGATAAACGTATGAGCCAGCCATTCTGCTAACCAGAGCCAAACATTACCCGTGACCACAGCAAACGCCTGCACCTTGTATGCCGGAATGAGTGATCAGTTAATAAATGCGCAACGGCGGGGATTGTTTCGCGTCCGATAGGAACTGTCAGTCGCATACCCAGTGAGCGCTGACGGAATGACAAAGCCGCCCGGGTCGCTGCAGACGGTATCGAAATACACGGTTTTCGTGCTTTTTCTCTTTTACAAAAACACGGTTTTCGTGCACAGTTTTTACCGAGGCAATTCCGTTTCGGAAGGGAGCTCATTAATGTTCGATCTCAAAGCATTCCGCGCAAGCCTGGACTTCACCCAGCACGAGATGGCGGAGGCTATGGGCATGCCCTTCCGAAGCTACCAAGATGTCGAAGCAGGCAGGAGCGCCTTGCGTCCAGTGCATGAAGCTGCAGCCAAGTATGCCGGCTGGCTCATTCGTCAACAGGGACGACATAAGGGAGCTCGGCCGCTCCATTTTTTCTTGGCCCGTTTCCGCGGTGAGGAAGGGGAATGGACTTCACCGTGGACCGTCTGGGCGGAAGACTTCAATGATGCTGTCGAGCGCTTTTACACGCTAGGAAGCATTGACCGAACAACGGAGTTGCAGATTAAGCTGATGCCTGACGACACATCAAAAGTGTTCGGGCACGCAAGGAAACATGCCGAGGCCGTTCTTGAGCATACAGAGGCAACTTGGCCCGACTAGAAGAAGCCCGCCGACCGGATGACAAACCGGCGACGGCTCTCTGGCGCTTGATGAACTCAAGCTGAGGTGATGCGTTTATTGGGCGAAATCGCTCTTGAAGGATAGCTTCGATGAGGCTGGTGCAACTCACCTTGATTGGGCAGGCAGCGATGCCTGTCTTCATAAATCCGGATCAGGTGGTGTCGTTGGTGGCGTTACCTGATCGAACGCAGATCGTCACGACGGCAACCAGCGCCCACGGAGCGTCGATTGTTTACGATGTGACGGAGCTGGCTGGGGAAGTCGTACGACTGCTGACAACCAATGCCACTATTGTTCCGCCAGGCCGAGCGTGAAGCGATGCAAAACCCGCCCCCGGTCTTTGCGTCATTGCGGACCGTAGTAGCAGGGTCTCGCGGGCCCTGATTGTTGCCGAGCTACCAGCCCGGCTTGGCCGCTTTCCACGACCTGAAGCCGTGGTTTACTATCGGCGGGCAGCAGCGGTTTACCCGGTATTCTATGCCGCGTTAAACAGGTTTCGCTGGCGTCTCTTCGCTCTCAGCGGCCCTTCGATCCGCAAGGAACGAATCCAAAGCCTTGTGCTCCGGGCCAAACGGGCGCTGATTTAAAAATGACATCACGAGAGTCGTAGTTTCATGACCGCCCGAGGATGGGTTGCCTCGGTGAACAACCACCTCTCGGTTTGTTGCGCCGTCGATGCCCAGAAACCACCGATCACCATTTGTGCTGGAAGCAAATTCTCTTAGATTTTCCAATTTAGTGCTCCTTCTAAAGGTAGAAGTAAGAACGCGGAACTGGAATTACGATGAAATACTTCCGCTTCGCACCCACATTGCGTTCATTGGCGGGGATAAAACGATAAGCCCACCCCAGTTACGGAGCGGGCTGTGTTTGTACGGGCGCACCGTAATCCGCCCCGAAGGGTGGCAGTCTACTCGGACCGCTGCTGCGGCATCCGTGCTGTGGACAGCCTAGATTGTGGTCTCTCAGCCTTGCGACTCACGTCGTTCGTCGTTTTGTTTGGCTCGATGAGGATGTGAGGCTAAGCGATGAAAGACTTCTCGGTCAACATGCTGTTAATTCGATGGGTAATCGGGGCTGCCATAGCAATAGTTGGCATCATCATGTTTGGGCAATCTCTCCTGCTTTTTCTGAAAACTGGAGAATGGACATTCGTGTCAGTCCTCGACGCCATCCGCTACTTGTTAGAGACACCGGACGGGAAGGTCGCGATCTTTTTCTCTGAATGGCTCGGGCTGGCAAAGATGCTCCAGGCAATCCCCGCATTTATCGTGCCTCTCGGCGTCGCCTTTCTAGTTTCCCTGCCGGAATAAACAACTGAGTCAGGGTTCGAACCTGCCTCAGTCTGGCTCGTGTGGCTGTTGAGAGTTAACGTGCTACTCGACCCGGCATGAGGAAACAGCATGGCTCTGCGGCGCTGGTTGCGTATCGAGCACTGTAAAGTTCGGGGCCGGTCTGCTTCCCCGTGTATTTCTAACGGGTGATCAGGTCAGCGTAGTCGACGAAGATCTCACCTACCTGATTACCGTTCTCATCATTGACCTCAACGAACTCAGAACCCTCTTCGAACTCGCCCTTTTCTAGGCGGTCGGCAATAGATTTGAGCAACGCGGCCGCCTTCTTATTCACCAGCGCGGGTATTGGTCCATTCAGGCTGAGCTCAAGATCGAACTTCAGAGCTGTCACGACTTCGTAGTTATCGTTCATTGGCTGCCCCTCTTTTAGATCTTGAGAGGATAACATCGCTTCTGCGATGTGCCAGATGCACGTGTTACGTTTGGTGGGCCGCGGCGGTTCTACAGACCGTTTTTTTCAACGGGAAGCCGTCCGATTCTCAGGAATCGAAAAGCCGCCGGAGGCGGCCTTAATTTTAGATGCATTTTCCCTGTCGCGGGAGGTGGAAGGCTCCCGGCTGAGCCATCGAGTATTCCCTATTCATTTGGCAAGGTACGACCGATTTCTCTTGCTATTCAGCGGCCAATGACAACTAGGTCTGTATCCACGAGGAGATGACGTGAATGGCCAAGGGTCAGGTAAGAAGCAACAAGGAAGTTAGGAAGCCCAAAAAGGACAAGGTCGATCAAAAAAGCGCCGCGCCCACTCTTGGTTCCCAGGTCAAGGACAGCCAATTCGCCTTGAAGAAGAAGTAAGGTGCGGAACGGCGAATACCGAAGGCCGCGACGCGGCAAAACCGATCCCGGGTTTTCGGACCGCGAACCGTATAACGTTGCGAGCTTTGCCAAGAAACACGGCATCGCCACTTCCGATGCAAAGCGAATCATTAGTATGCACGGATCTGACCGTGATGCCTGTGACGAGGCAGCCAACCGACTGAAATAGCATCGAAGGCGGATGATGCCCTAGCCGGACCCGAAGGCGAGGCTCTCACAAGGTCTTTGCGCCACCATTAACCGACTACGGCTATCTTCGGCGGGCCGTCGCCTACGTTGAGCGTCACGGCCTGCCATTGGCCGCCGTGCTGTCTCAATCTCATGCCGCGTTCTGCTTTGCCAGTCTCCGGCGCCGCCGCTCGTTCTGCGTTTCGGCCCAGGCGAAGTCCCGAGCCTCGATGTCAGCGGCGGCGATGAAGGCTCCCGGAGCCATCCAAGCGAAGTGTCGCAGGTCGTCTATGTTGACCTGAATATGCTCGATTTCCGGCTCAAGTTGCAAGGTGGCGAAAACGCCATTCATCACATCCCATGCCCCCCAAGGCAAATCTTGGCTTCACCGCCCCGCGGAGCTCGTAAGCGCGGGATTGTAAGAAGCCGATTAACATCCGGTCCCACGTCTCGAGCCACAGCGAGGCGTTCTTCTCAATGTCTGCCTCAAACCGCTTCACCATGACCGAACACATCCAAAGCCCAACCTCGTCTAACAGGGCCTTTTTGTTTGCGGTCTTTGTTAAGGTCATCAGAACCGTGCGAGATCCTCGCCCAAGGTGTCGATCATGTTCCGGATCGTGCCATGGGCACGCGTCTGCCCGAGTTTCGGGTATGAGGTGCTTTCAATGACCTCCACCCCGAACTCCTCGCAAAGGGCTATGACGCGTGGATCGATCATTCCTTCCCCTTCCCCGTGCGCTGCGAGCTTTTCGTCCTGCCCATGAGGTAGAGGATGGTCGTGTGGTCCCGCTGCAGGACCTTGCCGATCTGTGGACTGGTGAGATTCGGGTAGCGCGCGAGGAGCGCGAAGATGAGTTTCTTCCTGAACTCCAAGATTTTCCCCCTTCCTCGCCTGCGATAGAGAATTTCGAGCTCGACGTTGTGGACCTTGCAGTAGAGCTTAACGAATTCCGGTGGGCGGACCGCCGGGTGCTGTAGGCGCTGCCATGCCTCCCATGCGGTGACATGGTGATTTGCATCGGCCCTGACGTGCAGGAACGCGACCCTGACTCCACGGGCATTCGGCGCTCCCTGTGCATCTTTGCCGAGGCGATGATTGCGCTCGAATGTTTTTCCGGCGGCGATACTCATGTTCCGGTCCTTTCCACAATGGTTCGCCGTTGCTTGCCTCGTGCTCTGACGAACGGCTTGAGACCAGAGAAGAGAGCGTCCGCCTTGGACGCCTGTAGCGTCTCGCCGTCACGAGATGGCCGTTGATGTATGCGACTATCGCATGACCAGCGGCAGCCGTCGCGGCCTCTCTGTCCGCCCGACGATACGCACCTTCAATCATGGCTGGAACAAAAGACCGGCAGTCGCATGTATCGGCCAGAGATGGTTTGCCTCGACCTTTCCTAAGTCCCAACGCTTACCCCGTTTTCTTGGCGGGGCCTCTGCTTTCGATCACGCTCGCAAGTGAGGGGCGAATTGCGGCAGCGACTGCGGCGATCCATCATTCACTTTGTCCGAAGTAGTGCCCAATGCTGCGCTGCACTTAATTTTGTTTATTGAAAGATCGGATCCTCGACTTAATACTTTCTCAGCCGACAGAGAGCGGATGGAGAAAGAAGATGAGCGCTGTAGATGGTAAGCTCCCCATTTTTCCACTGTGGGAAGTGCCCGTTTACGTCAGGATCGGCGATGGACCAACTGAGACTATTGATGGCCCCGACGAGGCGTTGAAGTATCTTTTGACCCGATGGCCTGCACAACGTGGTCCCGCGTATCACAACGCGAAAAAAGCATATGAAGATGCGGTGGAGGATCATGGATCGCTTGAGGTCGCATGGGAGGCGTTCCTCGCCGCTGTAGGTGACGCGTCTTTGCTGGCCTAGGATCATTCCTCGACGCAGTCACCGTCGGGACGTCGGGGGCGGATGGAAAAAAGCCCCGCTTCCATCGGCGGGGCAAGTCGGGGCTCCATTTCAATCACGTGCCGAAGGGACGTGAGCAAAGCTCGAAACGTGGAAACCTACGGCTTGGTTCCATCGACCTCGGGATCGAGGCGCGCGGCGCTTCAACGAGGCGCTTCAACTGGTCGACGGCATGCCCTTCCTGCTGATAAAACTTGATGATGATCGCGACGATCCGTCCACTTTACTCGACCGAAGTCCTATTCCGAAATCTCCGCGAGCGGTGAAGCAGTCCTCGAAATCGTCCTCCTCTTGCCAAAAGTTGTAGGCGTGATCGCGATGCCGCTCCTCTCTGTCCATCGCGGATCCTTCGAGTGGCCTTAGCGTCGAGGTATTGGATCTCAGCCGGATCTCCTCGGAATACGGTCGCCAGATCCATCCGTGCAAGCCCTGCTTCTTGCGTCGGCCGCCCTCTGTCATTGGCCGTGCTCCTGCTCGAACTATTCGCGCGGCCAGGTCCACGACTGGATGAACGACGTCTATCCGCTATGGGTTGAGGCGCACGGGGTCATGATCGTCACGCCGGTCAACTGGTACCAGACCTCTTCGCCGCTGAGGCTTATGATCGACCGGCTGGTCTGCGCAAACAGCGGCAATCCCGATCCGACGGTAAGTGCACAGTCGCACGAGGGCATGGTGTACGTCGTTTGGAGCGCAAACGGATCGGCCGCTCGACATTGTTCCAGCCCACAGTCGCCTTAACGCAACTTGCGTTCGCGCAAAGATCGGTTTGCCCGAAGCCCTTAGAGCGGTCCGATGACACATACCCTCGCACTTGAATCAAAGCCTGCGGCTGCAGATGCAGCAGGCGGCAATCTGTTGACATGGATACTCGCGTGGAGCGAGTTGACAGCATTTGGCGCATTGCTTCTCGCCTTTGTTGTCGCCTCATTGCTTGACCCCGCTGCCTTCACGTCCGGAAGAGCAAACCTCCACACGCTGTTGCCTCTGACAAATACCTTGATCCTCCTTTGCAGCGGCTGGGCAGCCGCAAAGGCTGCCACCCAACTCATCCAGCAAAGGCAGTCTCTCTGGTTGGTTGCAGCGGCAGCGGGAGGCCTGCTCTTCTTTTCATTGAAGCTTCTCGAGTATCGGGCCGAAGGCGTATCGCTCCTCGCGGAAGATGCATTCACCCAGCTCTACCTGCTGATAACCGGTTTCCACGCGCTGCATGTGCTCTTCGGCTCGCTGGTTCTTGGCATTGTCGCTTTGCGCCCCAATCGCGAGAATGTTCATCTTATCACAACGCTGTGGCATGTGATCGATTTGGTCTGGCTGGTCGTGTTCCCGGTGATCTACCTTCTTTGAGGTGAATATGTCGAAATTAGTCCTTACGAGAGCCCTTGTTGTGCTGCTGTTTCTGACCATTTCGGTTGCTGTCGGTTCGGTGGTTCTGCCGAACACGGCACGCATGCCTGCGCTGGCCGTTTTCGCCGCGGTGACGGCGTGTCTGAAAGCGCGCCTCGTCATTCTTGATTTCATCGGACTGCGCTCGGACCCAACGCCACTGCGCTCCGCGCTGATGGGCTGGGCAATAGCGATAATTGTTGTCGCGGCAACGAAGACGATCGCGATCGCTACCATGTTTGCGAATTAGCAAAGACCCCTCCCAGCCTTTGCGCGATGGACGTCATTGCGAGCTGAGTGCTCGATTCCGGTCACGGCGGTTCCGCCTTTGACATGAGAGGACAATCAATGGCCGAACGCCTTACCAAAACAGCGGCCCGCAACGTATTTTACGGTGGGTCAGTCTTTTTCTTCGCAATCTTCGTCGCCCTGACGGCTCACAGTCACTACTACATCAGGACCGTTTCTACTGACGAGTCGACCCTGACCGAAAGCGTCGCCCGGGGGAAACACATCTGGGAGAAAAACTCCTGCATCAACTGCCATACGCTGGACGGGGAAGGAGCTTACTTCGCGCCTGAACTTTCCAACGTCTGGAAGCGCTGGGGTGGCGACAAGGATCCCGCCGTCGCGCGTGACGCCCTGCATGCGTGGATGGCAGCACAGCCCTCAGGCATCGAGGGTCGGAGGCAAATGCCGCAATTCAATCTCACCGACCAGGAAGTGAACGACCTCGCCGACTTCCTCGAATGGGTCAGCCGGATGAAAACCCAGGATTGGCCACCGAATGACGCGGGCTGAGAGGTAGGAGGACCATACAATGAAGTACAAGACACAAAGCGTTGCCATGCTCTATTTCTACGGAGCGCTTGGCCTCTTCATGGCACAGTTGCTGTTTGGCGTCATCGCGGGCACGATCTATGTCCTGCCCAATACGCTATCAGTCGAACTGCCGTTCAATATCGTTCGAATGATCCACACAAACGCTCTTATCGTGTGGCTCCTGATGGGTTTTATGGGGACGACCTACTTCCTCCTGCCTGAGGAATGCGAGACGGAGCTATACAGCACGAAACTCGCGATCCTTCAGTTCTGGCTCTTCCTGGTGGCAGCTGCCATCGCGGTTGTCGGATACCTTTTTCATATCCACGAAGGGCGCGAGTTTCTCGAGCAGCCCTTTGCCATCAAGGTCGGCATTGTCATCGTCGCACTGATCTTCCTCTTCAACGTTACCATGACGGCGTTGAAGGGGCGAAAGACCACGATCACCAACATTCTCCTGTTCGGCTTGTGGGGTGTTGCGATCTTCTTCCTGTTTGCCTTCTATAACCCGATCAATCTGGCTCTCGACAAGATGTACTGGTGGTACGTCGTTCACCTTTGGGTCGAAGGCGTATGGGAACTCATCATGGCGTCGGTCCTGGCGTTCCTGATGATCAAGCTCAACGGCATCGATCGCGAAGTTGTCGAGAAGTGGCTCTACGTCATCATCGGTCTTGCTCTCTTCTCGGGCATTCTCGGAACCGGCCATCACTACTACTGGATTGGCGCACCGGGCTACTGGCAATGGATCGGCTCGCTGTTCTCGACGCTGGAAGTGGCGCCGTTCTTCACCATGGTGATCTTCACCTTCGTGATGACCTGGCGGGCTGGTCGAAAGCATGAGAACAGGGCTGCCCTCCTCTGGTCGATCGGATGCTCGGTGATGGCCTTCTTCGGAGCGGGCGTCTGGGGCTTCCTCCACACCCTGTCCTCGGTGAACTACTACACCCACGGCACCCAGGTCACGGCTGCTCACGGGCACCTCGCCTTCTTCGGGGCCTATGTCATGCTGAACCTTGCGGCCATGGCCTACGCCATACCGCAGATCCGCGGACGTGCGCCCTATAACCAATGGCTGTCGATCACCAGCTTCTGGATCATGTGCACGGCCATGTCGGTCATGACCTTTGCTCTTACCTTCGCCGGCATCCTCCAGGTTCACCTCCAACGTGTTCTCGGCCAATCGTACATGGAGGTTCAAGACCAACTCAGCCTCTTCTACTGGGTGCGTCTCGCATCGGGCGTCTTCGTGTTCATCTCTGCGCTGATGTTTATCTGGTCGGTACTTGTACCAGGCCGTCAGCGCGCAACCAACGCATATGCGCAGGCCGCCGAATAGGCGGGCTCCCCAACGGAGATTTGAAATGACAATTGCAATCAACCATCCCCTGAGCGCAAAAACCGAAATCCCGAGCTACAGTGCAAGCGGCAATGAATGTGCGCTGTTCGAGCATGCGTGGACCCGTCAGCTCCCTGTTCTCCTCAAGGGCCCGACCGGCTGCGGCAAGACGCGGTTTGTCCACCACATGGCAGCAAGGCTCGACCTGCCGGTCTCAACCGTATCGTGCCACGATGACCTCACCGCAGCCGATCTGACGGGACGTTACCTGCTGAAAGGCGGCGAAACCATCTGGGTTGACGGACCCCTCACCAAAGCTGTCCGCAGTGGCGGCATCTGCTACCTCGACGAGATTGTCGAGGCCCGCAAGGATGTTGCCGTGGTCCTTCATCAGCTGACCGACGACCGTCGTATTCTTCCGCTGGAGCGTACTGGCGAGCTTCTTGAGGCAGCATCGAGCTTCATGGTGGTCGTTTCCTATAACCCCGGCTATCAGAACCTGATGAAGGCCCTGAAGCCCAGCACGCGGCAGCGCTTCGTGTCCATCGAGTTCGACTTCCTGCCGAGGGAACAGGAAATCGCAACCGTTGCGCTGGAGAGCGGCCTCGCTGAAGGAAAGGTCGCGCCGCTCGTCGATCTCGCCCATCGCCTCAGAAAATTGAAGGGGCACGATCTCGAGGAAGGCGTGTCGACGCGCCTTCTGATCTACTGCGCAACCCTCATCGACGCCGGCCTGCCAACCACTGATGCGGTTCGGGCTGCACTCATCGAGCCACTGACAGATGAGCCGGACGTCAAGGCGGCACTTTTCGAGATAGCCAAGGCTACTCTTGAATTGGCCAAGACCACTCACAGGTGATCCATGCTTGAATTTCTGGAACTTGAGGAAACAGTGGGAAGGGCCTGGCACCGCTTCGTCGGCGATACAAGCTCCTGGCCCAACCATCCGCGTCACGCTGTCCATCTCGCGGATATCAAATCACAGCTTGCCGTTTGCTACCGTGGTTTCGGTGGCAGTGCGACGTCTCAGGTCCAGAAAGCAAGGCAGCAGGCGTCGGCGCATCGCTTGCGTTTCCGTCAGGTCATCGGGCTTGGCGAGGAAAGGAGCGAACAACCGAGGTGGGACGGATCGAACATCTATCTTCCGACCTCAATCGCTTTTTTCGAGGATGTCGAGCTCAACAAGGCTCTGTTTTTCTGGCTGACGGCCTATATGGCCACAGCCAAACCATCGGGACATCTTCCGTCCGATCCCGCCCGTCGCGACCTTGCCCGCATCGAAAGTGGACGACGCAATTCCGCCGAGGTTCTTCGAGCCTTTCCGGGCCTGGCGGATCGATATGCCCGGCTGGCGCATGGATTTCTGAGCTGCCGTTCCAGAGGCAAGCTGCCAAAGGCCGAAGAGGAGATCGAAGACTATCTTCGTCTTGCGCTCATCTTCCCGGTCGAGCATGGCCTACCACACAGGTTCACTCCAACCCGGCAATCGGCGCCCGCGGGATACCTTCCGATGCTCCCCGTCCCCCTGTGGCCAGACTATGTGATCCGGCATGAAGAGGGAGCGGCAAACGCTGACGATCTTCCCTCGCAGGGAACGGACGCAAAGTCTGCAAAGCCGTCCCACTCCGCCAACCGGAAGAAGGACTCCGATGAACGTAAGCGTGATCCCTTCATTCTGAACCGTTTCGAGAAAATTCTCGCCATGGCCGAAATGGTGAATGTCGACCGGCCGACGGACGACCGCGAAGACGATGAACCCGGTGCGGCTGACGAACTCGATGAGATCACGTTGAGCCAGACGCGCGAGAAGCCGAAATCGCGGTTCCATTTTGATCTCGATCTGTCGCCGGAGGCCTGCGACCCCTCGAGAATTGAGGGCGAGCATCTTTATCCGGAGTGGAATTTCCGTCGCCAGGAATACCAAGCCGATCATTGCCGCGTTATCGTCGGAACATCAGAGGCGGTATCGGCGCCGGGAGTTCCTCAATCGGATCCGGCGATCATTCGCAAAGTGAAAAGACAGTTCGAGGTTCTGCGACCTCGACGGGAGGTGCGTCGGGCGCAGCTCGACGGAAATGACCTCGATCTCGAAGCCGTCGTTCGATCCAGAGTCGATCTGTTGACATCAGGGGCAACCGACGACCGCATTTATGAATGCTCCATGCCGGCAGCTCACGAGCTCGCCACCTCCATCCTCGTAGACGTATCGCTGTCGACCGACTCCTGGATCGATAACCGGCGGGTTCTGGATGTCGAAAAGGACGCTCTTGACGTGTTCGCACGTGGCTTAAGCGCCTGCGGCGACAGCTTTTCGATACAGACATTCACCTCGCGCCGGCGGGACTGGGTGCGTCTCGATACGGTGAAAGCCTTCAGCGAGCCTTTTTCGCCGACGACTGCAAAAAGGATCGCTGGTTTGCGCCCAGGCTACTATACGCGCATGGGGGCAGCGATCAGACATGCCTCCCGTGGCCTGCATGTCCACGGAGCACGGAGGAAACTTCTCCTCATCCTCACGGACGGAAAGCCGAATGATGTGGATTATTATGAAGGCAAGTTTGCGCTTGAAGACAGCAGACGTGCCGTAGCAGAGGCTCGTGCCCTTGGACAGGCGGTCTTTGCAGTCACCATTGACCGCCTGGCTGAAGAGTACCTACCGGCAATCTTCGGCCGATCGGGGTTCGCCCTGGTGTCCGATATATCCAAACTTGCTAGCGCGCTGCCCGCAATCTACCGGAGCCTGACCGCATAAGGTCGCACCGGAGATTGCCGAAAGGCGCTGATCCGCGGTCTCGGCTCGCGCAAAATCGCGTTCTCCTGGCTGTCTGACGATGGCCCAGCTGATGAGCAGCCTTCGAAATTCCCGAAGGCGGCTAGTCCTCGCGCGGCGCCGGATCGACCTTGTCTTGCGGTGTCACTGGTTGCGGGATCTTCGCTTCGTGAAGGGCCAGGTCGATGAAGTTCACAATGACATCGGAATGCGGTTGACGCCTCGCAATTGCACGCGCGACGTTCAAGGCGAAAATCAGCTGCGCTCTCGTTGTCTCCGCCATCGCCACCTGTCCTCTGGAAAGAACAGTATCGCGCGGTCAAGGGGTCAACAATGACAAACCTTTCGTGTCCGAGCGATAATCTCCTGCAGCGGTCTAGTGAAAACCACCATGCAGTTTGGGAGATTTCTGTCTCTCGTCCAATGAAATGCGAACGAGAAGGGCCGAGGCAATTTGTTTCGCGCAATGACGCATGGCTTTCGCGACACCGCCGACCATACCGGTCCATTTCGACGCGTATCGGTTGCGGCCGGCGCGCCCGGCCGCTGCGTCAACCGTCATCCAGACCGCCGGGATTTGTTTTCGATCAAGCAGCCTTGCTGTGGGTGCGCCCGAGAGAGCCAAAATAGGCGTCAAAGGCTGCAGCCACTGCCCGGACCATGAACCGCGCTTGCTGCGATACGCAGATCTTGCCGTCACACAACGTCGCCACGCCGTCATGTTCCAGTTCCTTAAGGCGATCGTTTCGCTCGGTGAGAAAAGCCGCATCGTAGCCGAACTCCGTGGCTATCGCCTTGAGGTCGACCTCGAAGTCGCACATCAGGCGCTCGATCACCCTTGCTCGCAGTTTGTCCTCGCGCGTCAGGACATATCCCTTCGCGGTTGGGAGAACACCCGAAGAAACCCTCTCGGCGTAAAGCCCAATCGGGACATGGTTCTGGACATAGCCCATCGGAAGACGTCCGATCGCGGAGGCTCCGAGACCGATGAGCGTATCGCACTCGTCGGTTGTATAACCCTGAAAATTCCGACGTAGCGTGCGGTTGCCGGCCGCCATGGCAAGCCCGTCATCGGGCAGGGCAAAATGGTCGAGGCCGATGCGAACGTAACCAGCTTTCACGAGCTCTTCAGCAATTGCCTCGGCCTGCTCATTGCGCTCCGACGCATCGGGAAGTGCCTGTTCGTCTATGAGGCGCTGGTGCTTCTTGAATGCAGGAATATGTGCGTAGCCAAAAACGGCAAGACGCTCCGGCCGGAGTTTCGTCGCGAGCGCGACAGTGTCCACGCACGACTGAACGGTCTGGTGTGGCAAGCCGTAAATGAGATCGAAGTTGATGCTGGAAGCGCCTGCGGCTCTCAAGCCCAGCACCGCCGCCTCTGTTTGCTCGAATGTCTGGATGCGGTTGATTGCTTTCTGCACGATCGGATCGAAACTCTGGACCCCGAGGCTGGCGCGGTTGACCCCATTTTCCCCGAGTGCATCGATCATCGAAGCCTTCAGCGTGCGAGGGTCAATCTCGACGGCAACGTCGCTGTCCGCGTCAAACTCGAAGGCGCTCCTGAGTTTTCTCATGAGATCCGAAAATTCTTCCGGCTTCATGATGGTCGGTGTTCCACCGCCGAAATGGACGTTCTTGACAGGTACGCCGTTGCGGGCGGCGAATGCAACGAGCTCGATCTCCTGTTTCATCACGTCAAGGTAATCGAGAATTGGAGCGTCCTGGCGCGTGATCGTCGTGTGGCAACCACAGTACCAGCACATCGAGCGGCAGAACGGCACGTGAAGATAAACCGAAACCGGTCCGGAATTGCCAACTTCGGCAAGTCCCTCGACGTATGCGTCGGGGCCAACAGTGGCGGAGAAGGCAGGAGCTGTGGGATAACTGGTATAACGCGGCAGTCGCGCATCGCCGTACTTGGCGACCAAACAGTCAGGCATCGCGAATTCCTTTAAACGATCACGGTGCCCTTATGGCGCCGAACGCGACGCCATTCCTTGCGCTAAGTCAATGACCCGGTGTGCATTTGAAATCTTATGTCCCCTGGCCCCTCGCCTTGCTCGTTGGCTGGCGCTTGCGCCGAAAGTTGCACGGCCAAAGTCGGGTCACTCGAAAGCGCAAGATATTTGCTCATCGTCAAAGTTGGGAGTGTCGTGCGGAGCTAGTCTTCAACAACTGATGAAGAACAGCCAAAGCTTCATCAGGTGTTCTTCAAAACGGCAAAAGGAAATGAATGCCATGTCCAACGCCCTCGCATCTCAAGACGAAGCGCCTCATATCGACGTCAGAATACTTCCGCCACCGGAACGCCACGCCCAGATCTTCAGCACGCTCGGAGGCTTGATCCCGGGCGGCATCCTTCGCATCACCAGCGATCACGAGCCGCGCCCCCTGCACTACCAGCTGGAAACGAACTTCCCTGGAAAGTTCAACTGGGAATATATTGAGCAGGGGCCAGAGGTATGGCGCGTTGAGATCACCCGCCTCGACACTGGCTGTGACTGCTGCTGCGGCAGCAACTAGGACGGGAGAAGCATGATGATGCCCCCCGGCACGACACTTTCGCGATGGACAATGTCCTACTTCGGCGCCGCCGTGCTCTTCCTGCTGCTCGCAGAAGCCCTGTTGGCAGCAGGTTGGTGGAAGCCGTCGGCTGCAATAGCCGAGCCGGGGGCGCTTATCGTCGTGCATTCCTTTACCATTGGCTGGCTGGGCCTTTTGATGATCGGAGCACTCTTGCAGTTCACTCCCGTCCTGACAGGGGTAAGCCTACCAACGGAACGATTGAACCTCCCCTGCCTCATCGCGACAATTGTCGGCCTGTGCCTGCTCCTGCATGGTTTTGACCGGCTGGACGCGGGTTCGACATCGGCTACCGCGCTGTTCGGCGCTGCAGGGGCGTCTTTGGCAGCGTCCCTTCTTACGACGACTGCCCTCCTCTTCCTGAGCTTGTGGCACGCACCCGATGCCCATCCGGCGGCACGATTCGTGATGATCGGGCTGGTCGCATTTGCGGTGACCATTCTTCTCGGCACGTCTTTCGCACTCACCCTGTCCGGTATCGCGGCTTTGAGCGGAGCCGTTGAAATGGTGGTGGCGGCCATGCCTTTTCACGCGGGCTTCGGACTTGTCGGATGGATGACGTTCGCTGCGATCGGAGTGACCTACAAACTGCTTCCGATGTTTCTGCTTGCAAGCGACATCGAGCGTCCCACACTCGTTTGCAAAAGCGGTGTGCTTGCGCTGACCCTGTTTGCGGTTGCAGCGGTCTCCGGCATCGTTGGCTCTGCATGGGCCAAATGGCTGTTCGTGACCAGCGGTGTCGCATTTCAGTTTTCCATCACGGCCTACGGCCTTGAAGTCCTTGAGCTTTACCGTGGCAGGCGACGTAAGGAGCTTGAACCCAATACGCTTGGTTCCATACCTGCCTTCGCCGTTCTGATTGTCTCCGCACCCATTTTTGTCGCCGCCGTCGCATTCGACCTTGATGCCCATATTGAGATCGCTGCAGCATATCTCTTTGCGTTTGGCTGGCTTTCGGGGCTCGGATTGGCGCAGCTGCTCAAGATCGTTCCATTCCTCACATGGATCGAAGCGTTCGGGCCTCTCCTTGGCAAAAGGCCGACACCGCGGCTCTCGGACCTGGTGAACAATCATCGATCCCTGATGTGGCTCGGCGGATTTTACATGGCAGTGCTGCTCGCCTCTGGCGCGATCGCCCTGAGAGCGGACGCTGTTTTTCAAGCCGCCGCCGCGGCCCAGGCAGTTTTCACCTTTGCGCTCAGCATTGAACTCTTGCAGGCGCGTTCGCTCGCCAATGTTGCGTCGCGCGAAAAAGCTCCACCGCTTCGACTGCCGGCGTTATTTTACGTACAGAACCAAACCACGAGGTAAGCACACATGGCAAAGCTTCGAGATCTCGACGTTCGTCCAATCTTGAGGGATGGCGGCATGCCATTCCAACTTATTATGGATACGTTCGCTTCGCTGAAACCTGGCGAGGGCGTCAGGCTACATGCGATTTTCGAGCCCGTCCCTTTGATCCGCCAACTTGAGCAGAGGGGATTTCGGCACACGACCAAACAGATTGCCGACGACGACTGGGAAATCGAGTTTGTTCCCGCGGCAGATACCGCTGCTGGCGAAGAGGTTGCCGGAACGACGTCGCCTGATGTTTCATGGCCTGATCCGATCTGGAACCTCGATCTGACCGATCTCGCCCCGCCTGAGCCAATGGAGCGCATCCTCACAAGGCTTGAGACGATGAAAAACGGCGAGGTGCTGTTTGCCATGCTGAACCGGGAGCCGATGTTCCTCTTCAACGAGCTGAAATCCCGCGGGCATGAATGGGTGGGGAATTTCGATTCCACCGGCAAAGTCTACCGGATCATGATCCGTGCGATGCCTGGGGAGGCCGAATGATGGTAACGAGCCAGACAGTCTCCATTCCTGATCTTCTGCAGGCATTGCGTGACATCGAGGATCCCGAAATCGGCACCGACATTGTCGAGCTGGGTCTCATCTACAGCATCGACGTTTCCGAAGGGAACTCGATCCATGTCGCCATGACGACCACCACGCGGAACTGTCCCGCTTCGGCGTTCATCGCCGATGCAGTCAAGGCAAAAATCGAGGGAACGGAAGGCGTGCGCGAAGCCACGGTCGACCTTGTCTACGAGCCTCTCTGGTCGCCCGCCATGATTGGCGTGTCGCGCATCGAAGTCAACAGTATACGCCGGTAGTTCTTCCGTCGCCAACGACCACGCTCTCATGTCGCTGCGGAGTCATTGCAGGCATAATGTTGGGGCGAATGTTTTTGACCACGACGGGCGCGTTGCGAGTTACTGGCGGCCTTCGCGGTGGCTCACTTGCCCAATCGTTCTAAACGGTCGCACGCGCTCGCTTGCAGGCAGCGCGCTACCACGGTCAGTCGAACCTCGTCGACGGATCTTGGCTGGTTTTCACCTACCATTCGGCGAAGCTGCCGTCTTCGTGACGCCAGATGGGGTTGCGCCAGCGATGGCCTTCCTTGGCGCGCTCGATGACGTAAGCTTCATCCACCTCGACACCAAGCCCTGGTCCTTGCGGGATCGATACGAACCCGTCGGCGTATTGGAACACCTCCTTGTTGGAGATGTAGTCGACGATGTCGTTGCTCTTGTTGTAGTGAATTCCCAGGCTCTGCTCCTGGATAAAAGCGTTATAGCTGACAGCGTCCACCTGAAGGCAAGCCGCGAGCGCAATGGGACCAAGCGGGCAATGCGGGGCAACCGCGACGTCATAGGCTTCGGCCATCGACGCGATTTTGCGGCATTCGGTGATGCCGCCGGCGTGGCTGAGGTCCGGCTGGATGATGTCGACATAACCGTCAGACAGGACCGACTTGAAATCCCATCGCGAGTACAGGCGTTCGCCGAGTGCAATCGGCGTCGAGCAATGATTGGCGATCTCCTTCAGCGTCTCGCGGTTCTCCGAGAGCACCGGCTCCTCGATGAACATTAGCTTGTAGGGTTCGAGTTCCTTGGCGAGCACCTTGGCCATCGGCTTGTGAACGCGGCCGTGGAAATCCACGCCGATGCCGACATGCGGGCCGATTGCGTCTCGCACCGCAGAGACGTTTGCGATGATCGCCTCGACCTTAGCGAAGGTATCGACAATCTGCAGTTCTTCTGCGCCATTCATCTTGATCGCTTTGAAGCCACGATCCACGACCTCCTTGGCATTGCGTGCCACGTCAGAGGGGCGATCGCCGCCGATCCAGCTGTAGACCTTGATCTTGTTGCGCACTTGCCCACCGAGCAGCGAATGGATCGGTTGGCCGAGCGCCTTGCCCTTGATATCCCAGAGCGCCTGGTCGATGCCCGATAGAGCCGACATGTGAACGGCACCGCCACGATAGAAGCCGCCACGATACATAATCGTCCAATGGTCTTCGATCAGGAACGGATCCTCTCCGATGAGGTAGTCGGCAAGCTCGTGAACGGCCGCCTCAACCGTCAGCGCGCGGCCTTCGACAACGGGTTCACCCCAGCCGACGAGGCCTTCATCCGTCTCGACCTTCACAAACAGCCAGCGCGGCGGAACAATATACGTCGTAAGCTTGGTGATCTTCATGGCAACAGGTGTCCGGGAATTGACGTAATTGGGTTGCTGAGTAATTGGCGACCGACCGCACTTTGCCGGTCGCCGCCGATGGCTCACTCCGCGGGGCAGGTGAAGCTGTAGAGGTATTTCGCCACTTCCGTGCTGCCCAGATTGTCTTTAGTGGCAACAACGGAGCCGGTAAGGATCTTCTTTTCGACCGGCTTTCCGTTGAGGGCATTCAGAGCCTGTTCGCCAGCCGACTTTCCCTCATCGTAGGGCTTCAAGACAACCTGCGCGAACACCTGACCCTTCTTCAGCTGTTCGATGCCGGGCGGGTTAGCATTGAACCCAACGATGCTCACCTCCTTGGTCTTGCCTGCCGCACGCAAGGCGGCAACCGCTCCCTCGGTGTTAAAGGCGGCTGTTGAGAATATGCCAACGAGGTCCGGGTTGGACAACAGGGACGCAGAGACGATCTGGTCGGCCTTCTGAACAGAGTTGTTGGAAAACTGCTGTTCCAGGTATTTTTGTCCTGCGGCCTTTACTGCGTCGGCGAAACCCTTCTCGCGATCATCGGTGGTCGTCACGCCAGGGCTGAGATTGACCGTTAGTACCGAGCCCTTCTTGTCGCCGAGGAGTTTGATGAGTTCGGCACCGGCTACACGGCCCGCCTCGACGTTGTCAGAGGAAACCTCGGAAACGGCGATCGAAGGGTCTTCGAGCGTGGTGTCGACGAGTACGACTTTGATACCTTGGTCAGCAGCCTTCTTGAGAGGCGCGAAGAGCGCTTTACTGTCCGTTGGTGCGATGATGATCGCACTCGGCTTCTTGGCAATCATGGTTTCGAGGATCGGGATCTGCGCTGCCGGATCAAATGATTTCGGAGCCTGCGTTTCAACGGTTGCACCGCCTGCCTTTGCAGCGGCCTCGATGCCGCATTGAACCGATCCATAGTAGGCGTCACCCCCTACTCCCGGAATGAACGCCAGTCTTTGCTCCGCACTAGCCATCGATGCGACGCCAAGGGCAATTGCAATCGTCGTGCTCGACAAGATGAGGTTGTTCGATTTCATGTTCTCTCTCCCATTGATTTCCACGTCGCCCGGCCTATCCGGGCGATCGAATTCCAATCCATAAGTGACTGCGAGCTAGCGTCGTTGGCTGCGTCCCATCTGGTCCAGATAGACAGCCAGGATCAGCACGATGCCGACCATGACGTCGCGCCAGAATGTGTTGAGACCGATCATAATCAGGCCGTTCTCGAGGCTTGCCGGAATGAGGACGCCGACTGCCGTAAGGAAGACGCTTCCCCGTCCTCCAAAGAGGCTTGTGCCTCCGATCACGACAGCGGCGATGACGCTCAGGTTGTCCGTCGCGTGACCGGAAATCGTTGTGGAGCCGTACCGCGCCAGCGAGAGGATACCGGCGATTCCAGCCAGAAGTCCGGCAATCGCGTAGACGGAAACAAGATGTTTTCCGATTGGTATACCCATTTCCCGTGATGCTGCGAGGTTGGAGCCGATCGCGAGCGTGTGGCGACCGAAGCGGGTGGAGCGCAGCCAGACGCCGCCGATAATCGTGACGACCGCAGCGATGATCACGAGCATTGGAATGCCAAAGACGTCGCCGACTCCAACGGTATCGCCCAGCGCCATCGGCACATCCTTGAGGTCTTCGCCTGCGATAATCCAGCTTAGACCCTGAGCGGCACCCATCGTACCAAGCGTGGCGACAAGAGCTGGAATTTTCGCATAGGCGACGAGCATCCCGTTGAGAATGCCCCAGACAGTTCCTGCGGCCGCAGCAGCAAGGATCCCGGCAATCGCCGCGCTCCAACCTTCCCCACCCATTGCGGCCATCACTTTGGCGGCGATTACCCCGGAGAAAACCAGAACAGCCCCAACGGAGAGATCCACTCCTGCCGTAACGATGACGAAAGTGGCTCCCACTGCCATGACAAGCAGGATCGAAGCCGCCATGCCAATGTTTCGGATGTTGGCGGCGCTCACAAAGCTGTCAAAGCGGAGCGCCGAGAAGACCACCACGATCAGCAACAATATTACAACGATGCGAGCAGAACCCGTTAGGGCACGGCCGAAGGAAGCAAACGAAGTTTCGGTTTGGGCAATCATGATGCTACCTCGGTGGCAATCGCGCCTGTGATAGCGCCAACGATGTTTTCAGTGGTCATTTCGGAGCGTGAGAAACGCGCCGTTCGGCGGCCAAGTCTGAATACCTCGACGCGGTCCGCAACTGCCATCACGTCGGGCACATTGTGGCTGATGATGATAACGGCGCGACCGGATGCCTTGACGCGTCCGATCAGCTCGAGCACAGCTCTCGTCTGTGCGACCCCAAGGGCTGCCGTGGGTTCGTCCATGACCACGAGCTTGTCTGCCCATGTCACCGCGCGCACGACGGCAATGCTTTGGCGCTGGCCGCCCGAAAGGGTCGCAATTGGTGCGTCAATGCTCTTCAGCTGAACCTGCATTGAGGCCAGAGCCGTACGGGTACGCTCTCGCATCTCTTTTTTATCGAGAAATCCGAGCCGGCCGGCGGCGCCGGAACGAGTGAGCTCCCGGCCGAGGAACATGTTCGCTGAGGCATCAAGATCAGGTGCCATCGCCAGATCCTGGTAGACGATTTCCATTCCCAAGGCTTGGGCCGCCTTTGGCGAGTCGAAATGTACCGGCCGGCCTTCGAACAAAAGGTCTCCGCCATCGGGGCGGTACACGCCGCACATCGTTTTCACGAGGGTGCTTTTCCCCGCGCCGTTGTCACCCATGAGAGCGACGACTTCACCCGGCGCTATTGAAAAACTAGCTCCTCTGAGGGCTTCGATTCCTCCGAACCGCTTGATGATATTGCGTGCTTCGAGAAGCGGCGCGCCTGTCACGATATTCTCCTCCACGATCGATTTTCCGCTTACCAATCGGCGATGCTGCCGTCGGCTCGGAAGGATTCCGGAATCCACTGGCCGTCATTCTGGCTAATGAGGAATTCCTCGTTGATTTCGACACCGAGCCCTGCACCCTCTGGGAGAGCAAGATAGCCGTCACCATCGACACGGGGCACGTAGCTGCTCAGGTTCGATGTCCATTCGAGGTTGGTGTGTCGGGTTTCCAACATCGAGAAGTTCTGTGCGTAGGCGGCAAGATTTAAGCTTGCGGCTGCCTGGACTGGTCCATTCGGATTATGCGGCGCGAAGTTCACCCCGTACATTTCGGCCAATGCTGCGATCCGGACGAGTTCGCTGATGCCCCCCGCGTTCGCTGCGTCAGGCTGTATGATCCCGGCCCACTCATTCTCCAACACTTCGCGGAACGCCCACCGGGTGAAGAGCCGCTCTCCAACCGCAATTGGTGTCGCTGACTGTTGCGCCAGTCGTTCAAGGGCAGCGTTCGATTCAGCGGGAACAGGCTCCTCGATCCAAAGCGGATTTGTGTGTCGTACGGCCGCTTCGATCACAATCGCCAGTGACGCGCTTGAGCGCCCGTGCATGTCGATCGCGAAGTCGAGGCCCTCGCCCAGCTCATCACGTACGGCTTCGCAGCAGGCCACGATCTGACGAATTGCTGCTCGACCCTCCGTCATTGCAACGGCCGGAAGCGGGTAGATCTTCACGGCCTTGAACCCCATCTCGACGGCGGCCGCGACACGGTCGCGGAATTCCTTTGGATCCAGCGACAAACCGAGGTTGGCATATGCTTTGACGCGATCCCTGACCGGGCCGCCGAGCAGGTTGGCGACACTTTTGCGGGCGATCTTGCCTCTAATGTCCCAGAGTGCCATATCGACGCCGGACAAGGCAGAGGTTTGGATGGGCCCACCTCGCCAATAGGCATGGCGATACATTCGCTGCCAGATCCATTCGCCCTTCTCGGGATCGGATCCGAGGATGAGCTTTTCGAGGTCGCGTACTGCGCCTGCCACACCATACGGCTTCGTTGGAAGCGAGCATTCTCCCCAGCCGAAGAGACCGGGTTCGTCTGTTTCGACCTTGACGAAGACGAGGTCGGAGATTGGGCTATAGCAGACAAAGGGGATGATTTTTACGATCTTCATGGGAGCAGTCATTCTTTGATGAGCTTCAGGATTTCGACGCACGCGCCCATGTTGTGGTAATCGGGTTCCGGGTCTCCGCGAATGGCGCTCGCAATGCTGTTGTTTTCGTTCAAGGCCCGGTACCAACCGCCATGTTCGTGGTCTGCTAGGTTGTCCCAGATGTAACGCCACAGTTTCTCGTACCAGTCCCAATAGCGGGCCTCGCCCGTCCGCGCGGCTAGATGTGCGGCTGCCGCCACCGTCTCGGCATGAACCCATTGCTGTTTGGAACGGTCATAGAGATTCTTGTCAGGACCGTAAGAAAAGAACATTCCACCGCGGATACGGTCCCAGGAGATTTCCATTGACCGATCAAAGAGGCTGCGGGCGCGAGGAAGATGCCAATCCATCGGCCTGTGCCGATCAAGCATCAGAAGCAGCTTGGCCCATTCCGTCTGGTGTCCAGCGAGGAAGCCCCACGGACGATAGCCATCAGAATGATCATCCTTGTTGTAGTCGAGGTCAATCGACCAATCGCTGTTGTAGTGCTCCCAGACTTGGTCCAGAGGCGATAGGCCCGCCTGCCGCATGGCAATGGCCTTTGCTATGGTCTCTGCGCGCTCGATGTACCAGTTGACACCCGTTGCCTCGAACGCAGCGATCATCGCCTCGCAGGCGTGCATGTTCGCGTTCTGGCCGCGATAGCTTGCGATCTTTGCGAAGTCATCGCTCGCCTGGTCCGCATATAGGCCGTGGTCCGCATCAAAAATGCGTGTTTCCATCATCTCGACCAATTCCGTGAGCCAGACGGCGGCCTCCGAAAATCCCGCTTTGATCGCCATCGAATAAGCGAGGATTGCGAAGGAAAGCCCGTACGTGATGTTTGAGGCGTCCTCATTTTGCCGCTTGCCGTCGACGAATTTGAAAGCCCAGCGATATCCTTTGGTCACCGCCACGCGGTGCTGGGAGACAAGAAAGTCGAGCGCATGTCTTGCGCCTTCGCGGTAGCCTGACTCTCCAAGTTCGAAGTAGGCATTCGCCTCGTTGAACAAGAAACGGGAAGTGTGGACCAGGGAACGAGAGTGAGGATCTATGATTGAGCCATCAGGGCCGAAGACAGTGTAGAATCCACCTGCCGGGTCAAGTCCCGCAGGGTGATAGAAGTCCATCGTTTTCTTCAAGTGATCGAGGAGAAACGATCGAGAGCGGAAATCAGGATAGTCTGCCATCTCAATTTCCCTCAGAAGCCAAGATTTGCAAGTAGGCCGCCATCGGCAACAAAATCCGCGCCAGTGACGTAACTCGATCGGTCGCTGGCGAGAAAGGCGATCACCTCAGCCATTTCGGAAGGTTGTCCAATGCGCTTGATGGGAACGCGCCTGCCCCAATCCCGGTAGACTTCGTCTCGACCAGCTCCATTGCCGAATTTTTGAGCCGCCACACGTAACAGCGGTGTATCAATTGGTCCTGGACTCACCGAATTTGCCCGTATGTTGCATTCTCCGAAATCCATGGCGAGCGACCGCGTGAACGCAAGAAGTGCGCCCTTACTGGTAGCGTAGGCGGCCAGGTTCGGAACGGTGGCCGATCCCTGATTGGAGGCGACATTGACGATCGAGCCGCCACCACGCCGACGCAAATAGTCGACCCCGTGATGGGCGACGAGAAACGCGCTCTTGACGTTGACGGCCATGACGCGGTCCCAGGTTTCCTCGTCAGTCGTCTCGGCGCTCCCGTAGGGGTGGATCGCGGCGGAGCAAATCAGGATATCGACGCCTTCGAACCGTCTAGCGGTCTCTTCCAGCGCGTTAGAGACATCAGCGGAAATCGAACCGTCGCCTTCGAACACCATCATATCTTCCGGAACATCGCTGAGCCCGGCGTCTAAACCGTCGGCAGACGCGGCCTTCCCGAATATCGAAACTGCCGCGCCTCGGGTGTGAAGCAAGTCTGCCGCAGCCCTGCCGATCCCCGTCGTTCCGCCCATTACGAACGCCACCTTGCCATTCAGTTCCAGCATGTCTTCCTCCAAACTGACTTCTGTTTAGCACTCACCGTACTAGTATACAAGTACTCTAGGTCTACTTGTATGGAAATTGTCTAACGGCTATGATATCGGAAAAGATGCGGGGACAGACGGCAGATGGCATTCAAAAATAGCTCAGTCAGAGAACCAATTGCCGGTCGGGCCTATGCGTCGATCAAGCGACGGATTCTGGACCTAACCCTTCCACCCGGCGAAGCACTCTCCGAGCAGCGGCTGGCCACCGAATTTGGTCTGAGCCGCACACCCGTTCGAGAAGCGTTCAAACGCCTGGAAAACGAAGGCCTGGTAGACGTCGTTCCGCAGCAGGGGACTTTCGTGTCGCCTATCAGGCGTGAACTTGTGATGGATGCCCAGTTCGCGCGTGCTGCGCTAGAATGTGCGCTGGTCCGGCAAGCAAGCATCACGCGTAGCGAACGAGACCTTATCGTACTTCAGGAGAACTTAGAGGCACAGAAACGCGTCGCCGCCCGTGGCGATTTCGACGCCCTGTTCAAGCTTGATGAAGAAATGCACGAGGCGATTGCCACAGCCGCCGCCCGACCGAACATCTGGTCTCTGATCAAAGATATCAAGACTCACATGGACCGCGCTCGAAAGCTCACGCTCCGGTCAGATCATATTCCGACATTGTTGCTTCAGCATGAGGCCATTCTACGGGGGCTTGAGAAATCTGATCCGGACCTGGCCGAGCACGCCATGAACGAGCATCTCGGATTTATCGTCGAGCATTTCGATGAATTCATCGCTGCTAATCCTGGATTCGGCCAAGCCGAAGAATCCAAGCATCTTCGTGCAGACTTCTAGTGTGAACTTTGAATCTAAGTCCCTGATGGAGCTTCTCGCCTCCCTCTCGTGCTGGTTGCCCGCCATGCAATCGCGAGAGGTCTTCGGCGATGGTTGATCCGTTTTTCCCTCGCCACGCGCACGCGCCGACGACAACGCGGCACGGAATATCCTGTGTCGGGGCCGCAAGGCCCGAACCGGAGGACATCCGAGCCGGCCTGTGAATCGAACCGGCAACGGCTCGGAAGCAGGAAGAAGATGGGAGCCGTCCCCGCGCAAATGCGGCGTGATCAAGACCAGAAGCTGGGCCCTCAGGGCCGAGATACGTCACCGGTCTTCCTCAATGGTTTCCGCTCTGCGCAGAGGAAGGGCGCGTACTCAAAAGCGAAGACTCCGAATGCCAGCACCCAGGTCACGGCCGCGGCCATCAGGATCGGGTCGCTGTGGTCCGGGAAAATATCGGCCATAGGACGAACGAGCGCCGCCAGTACGAGCAAGGCATAGCCAATGATCGTGGTCCTGCTCGCCTGCAATTTTCGGCCTGTATGACCACGGCTTGCTCGCGTCATCACAGCCAACATCATCAACGAGATCGTTCCGATCGCGAAGATGTGGATCACGGCAACTTGCGAGAGACCGATGACCCCAAGCGCGATAGCAGCAAAGCCCAGCGGAACGAAGGCGTAAGCGATGTGGAGAACGAGAAGGATGGGTTCCTTCCACGTGGTCCAACCACGCCATCTGATGAGACGGATTGCATTCAAGACCGCAGCGATAGCGCCAAGGATTCCGGCAACGATCGAAAAAGGAGCAATGGCCCAGCAAAGAAGGGCAATCGCACCTGCAATGATCGCCGTTGAATCGAAGCGATTATACGGTGTGGGAAAGTCGGTGCGACCGAACTGATTGATCCAGTTGCGCGTGAAGCTTGGAAGAATTCTGCCCCCCACAATCGTGATGAGGAGAGTATAGGCGCCAAGCCCAAGGCGGATCGGCAATTCGGGGTTCACCCCGGCAACAACCTGAACGTGGAAGCAAATATTTGCCACCGTCAGCGCTGCCAGACCGGCGATGACCTTGAGGTCCTTCCATTTTCTTCCCGCGACGACCTCTCTTGTGCAAAGCACCAGCATCAGCGGCAGGAACATGCTGTCCACCGCTGCCGCGACAGATATGCCGATTTGGCCGCTGGCAAGCAGTGCAAGGCGACCCGCGACCCAGACGCCAAAGAGCATCATCAGTGGGCGGCCCGCAATCGGAAGCCGACCGGTCCAATTGGGGATCGCAGTCAGGAGGAAGCCCGCCAGCACAGCTGGGGCGAAGCCAAACAGCATTTCGTGTGCATGCCAGTAAAGCGATCCATAGTCTTGCGCGATCGGCAATCCACGGGACAGGAACGCAGCCCAGAGGACAATGCTTATGATGGCCCATACCGCTGAGCCGAGGAAAAAGGGCCGAAACCCGTAGGAAAAAAGAACCGTTCCTGTGCGCGACATTCCGCGCGGAACACGATCCGCTGTCGTTGGCTGCTTCTGCATGGTCATTCTCCGAACTAACGGCTCGAAGATCACCACCTTGCGAGGCAACAGTCGTTGATAATACGCAAACAGCGTGGCATTGAAGTTGCGCTGCAGCAAAGACCGAGTTTGCTCCAAAACAAAGAGAATAGCCCCGTACGTTTTACTGTTTTTCTCGACCGGGCGGCCTTCGCTCCGTCTTTCTCAGAGGAGAATAGTTATGACGAATACTTTGCAAATGACCCGGCGCACCATGCTGACGGGCGCTGCTGTCGCCGGCGCGCTGACCCCCGTCATTCTGTCGACAACGGCTGTTGAGGGCGCACACGCAGCACCTGCCGCCTTGCAGCCGGTCGACATTGCCACATTGCCGCGCGAGAAGATCGAGCTCGTCAAGCCGCCATTCGTCCACGCGCACGCGCAGAAGGCCGAAGGCGGGCCGAAGATCAAGGAAGTCACGCTTACGATCGAAGAGAAGAAGATCATCCTCGACAAGGATGGTACCGAGATCAACGCCATGACCTTCAACGGCTCGGTTCCGGGGCCCATGATCGTGGTCCACCAGGACGACTATGTCGAGCTGACGCTGGTAAATCCGGAAACCAACACGATGCAGCACAACATCGACTTCCATGCCGCAACCGGCGGCCTCGGTGGCGGCGCGCTGACGGTGGTCAATCCGGGCGAGAGTACCGTAATGCGCTTCAAGGCGACAAAGGCCGGGGTCTTCGTCTACCATTGCGCACCTCCCGGAATGGTGCCCTGGCACGTGACGTCGGGCATGAACGGGGCCATCATGGTTCTTCCCCGGGACGGCCTCAAGGACGGTGCGGGCAAGCCCCTGACCTACGACAAGGTCTACTACGTTGGCGAGCAGGACTTCTATGTCCCGCGCGATGAGACCGGCAAGTTCAAGAAATACGACAGCCCCGGTGAAGCTTACGAAGATACCGTCGCTGTGATGAAGACGCTCACTCCGACCCACATCGTGTTCAACGGTGCCGTCGGCGCACTCACCGGCGACAGCGCGATGACTGCTAAAGTCGGGGAGACCGTTCTGATCCTTCATTCGCAGGCAAACCGTGACACGAGACCACACCTGATCGGTGGCCACGGCGAATATGTCTGGGCAACAGGCAAATTCAACAATCCTCCGGACACGGATCAGGAGACCTGGTTCATCCCGGGCGGCACTGCAGGCGCGGCCCTCTACACATTCGCTCAACCCGGCATCTACGCCTATGTGAACCACAATCTGATCGAAGCCTTCGAACTGGGTGCCGCAGCCCATTTCAAGGTGACCGGCGAATGGAACGATGACCTCATGACATCGGTCAAGGCCCCATCGGGAGCTTGAGACTGTGAGCAAGCCTGCGCGCGGGTCCTGTCGATCCTCGCGCACATCAAGTCGGGAGGCGCGCCTTTAGCGTTGAGGCAATGACCAGTCACGCAGCAAATGACCATGTTACAGGACTATCCCTGGCAGTACCGCTGGTTCTGCTCGCCGTGCTGTCGGCAGGTGTCGCTGCTGAAGCCGGGCTTTTCACAATGAAGCGTTCGGCAGGAAGCGCTATCGAGCCCCCGCAAACCGTTACAATTGCTCCTCACAGCTTCGCCTATCGGGATGCAACGGAGTACTTCCGAAACGGTCTGGCGGTGGACGCGCCCAAGCATGAGGTGACCGTTACAAATCCGGTCACTGTCATGAAATATCAGCTGACCTTGGGAGAGTATAACCAGTGTGTCGCGCAAGGCGCTTGCGAGGCTGCCGAAGGCCGCAGCAGCGTTTCCTCGGAAGACAAACCGGTGACGGGCGTAAGCTTCGAGGATGCCATGCGCTACGCGAATTGGCTGTCTGGTCGAACCGGCCAAAAATGGCGTTTGCCAACGGACCTCGAACTGGCGTATGCGGCCGATGACAGGTTTCCGGATGACGCATTGGGAATTGATCCCAACGAGAAAAACCCAGCCGTTCGATGGCTGGCGGACTATGAACGCGAGGCGCGGCGCGCAGCCGCGACCGATCCCCGACCACAGCCAAAAGGCTCGTTCGGTGTGAGCGCGACCGGGCTTGTGGACTTCGGAGGCAATATTTGGGAGTGGACAGAAACGTGCAATACGCGCGTCGATCTCGGCAAGCAGGACGTGGCCGACACTGTCGACGTCGCCACCTGCGGAATCATGATTGCAGCCGGAAGGCACCGGGCGCCGACAAGCACCTTTGTCCGCAATCCCAGGGGCGGTGGCTGCTCGGTCGGCAGTCCTCCGGATAACCTTGGTTTCCGGCTTGTGAAAGAGACGAGTTTCGCTGAAAGTGTCACCAGCATCGCGCAGAGGGTAATCGCTGCTTTTGCCACCCCCTTCGCAACATACGGCAATAACAAGGGCCCGCCAGATGAAAGTTGACCGCACCATACTCAAATCGCTGCCGTTGTTCGACCGGATGACCGACAGCGATCTGGATGCCATGCTCGAACATGCAACGCCGCGACGTGTCGCGCAGGGCGATGCGGTGTTTGAACAGGGCGCGGCGGCGAAGTCATTCTTTCTACTTCTGCACGGACGACTGAAGGTCACCCAGGTAACGCAAGACGGTCAGCAGATAATCGTCCGGATGGTCCATCCGGGCGACTTGTTCGGTTTTGCCATGGCATTGCAGAGGACGGATTATCCGGGTACCGCCATCGCGGCTGCCGAGAGCCTGGTTATCGGTTGGCCCACCGAAATGTGGTCCAGATTTGTCGAGCAGAACCCGCGCCTTGCCGTTACAGCGATGCAGACGATCGGACAGAGACTGGAAGAAGCGCACACCCGGATCCGGGAAATGTCGACAGAAGAAGTCGAAAGACGAGTCGCCCACGTCGTCCTCAGGCTTTCGAAGCAGGCCGGCAAGCCGGCAGCGGGTACGGGAATTCGCATCGACTTTCCCATCTCGCGACAGGATATCGCCGAAATGACCGGGACGACCCTCCATACGGTCTCCCGAATCCTGAGCGCGTGGGAATCGAAGGGAATCGTTGAAGGCGGACGCCAAAAGCTGACGGTCTGCGATCCCCAGAGGTTGCTTACGCTCGCGGAAGGCACACGGGATTAGGGACAGACGTCTCGCCCCAGGTAGGCCATACCCCTTGAAACAGATGGCAAAGCGACAAAAGGAAAGGGCGCTACTCGAACTCAAGTCGGAGCGCCCTTGGGTCGGAGACGGCAACGTTGCGGCGGAGGCCGTGGTCCGACAAAACGCATTTCAGCGGATTCGCATGTGCTCCGCAAGATCCCCATCACGAAAGACCCCTGTCGACAGCCCACGTTTCCACACATCGTCCACCGCCTGTCCACAGGTTATCCACAACACAAATCAACGCTCTTATCCCGGATTTCCTGCTGAGTGGCCGCTCTGTGGATCACGTGTGATGCGACAAAAGGGTGACAGGACATCTGTTTTCCCTGTTCCGGATTCCACTCCCGGAGATTTGCGCCTATGTTCACCGACGTCCTTCTTGAGAGCAGGCGGCGGACCTCGAAGGGCGCGGCGGAGGGTGCAAGTGCGCCCCCGCCGCATCTCGGGCTGATATCTCGCGATTTCAATGCGTCATTGAAAATTGATAGGCCCGGTTCGCAACGTCTGGTGATGGCTCCGGAGATGCTGATCTGCTATCAGTGGCAAAACCGATAATCCTTGCGACCCGATGCCCGACGCTTCAACGTTTCTTACTTTCTTCATCGCCCTTGCGGTTCTCGAAATCACGCCTGGCCCAGACATGATGCTCATCGTCGCCCGTGGCGTGGGTCAGGGGCGAAAAGTGGCCATTTTGACGGTAATCGGAAATATCTTTGTGGCCGGGACCGTGCAGGTCACGCTGCTCGTTCTCGGCCTGGCATCACTGCTTGCAGCCTATCCTGGCGCCCTTGCCGTCATGCAATGGGTAGGAGCACTTTACCTTCTCTATCTTGGTGGACGGATGATCTGGGGCAGCTTTCGCCACCATGTCTCGGGTCGTCCGACCGCAAAGACCACTTCCGGCTGGACGGCAGTTCGCGAGGGTGCGATCAACAGTCTAACGAATCCGAAGTCGCTGTTGTTCATGTTCACCTTCCTGCCGCTATTCGTGGCGCCGCAAGCTGGCCCAGTGTGGTTGCAATTGCTCGTCCTCGGTTCAATCCAAAAGCTGGTGGGAATTCTGTCCCTCGGCTCTGTTGCGGTCGCTTCCGGATCTGTCGGGCATTTCCTTTATCGTTGGCCTCGCTTGCTGGCATGGCAGGAGCGCTTCACCGGCATCGTCATGGTGGCGCTCGGGGTCCGGCTACTGGTCTGGGGCGGGAGCGCCGCCCCTGCGCCGACCCACAACCGGTAGGCATTGTCATCAGGGTCGCGCAGTGCTTGACGATCTTGGCTTGACGATCTTGGTGGTGACCCATTCGGCATGGACTCAGTTGCAGCCGCCTTTCGAAAACCAGCCCCACAGGTTTCTTCGCTGCCAGGAGCAGATGGAGAACGCCATCCGGGATGGAACAGAGGCCGGGTCGCTCGCCGGATGGTCAGCCGAAGAGGTAGCGGCAGCGCTGGTCGACCTGGCCGATAATCACATGCTCTCGGTACTTACCAACCGCGATCTCTCGCGCCAGCTTGCGGCACTCAAACCCCGGCTTTGAACCAGTGTGGTCGCAAAACCACATTGTCATGGCCTGCGGGCCAAATTGCGTGAGCGGAGGTGGATATTCCGCGGACGGAACAATCCAGCCCAGTTCCGGTTTAGCCATCATCTCTAGCGGAGGCGACTATGTGGGCAATCCTTGTTGGCGCCGCTCTCGTCATCGGCGGTCTACTATATCTGTTTCGACCGGTGCTCGACAGACGTGCGAGCGATCCGCATCGAGCGCCGCAAGGTGGCGCAACGCTCGAACCACCACGCCAAGGCCTGAGGTTCCTCAGTCTGGCGCAGAGCTGGCTAGCGTTGGTCGCAATCGTGATCGGAGCGCTTCTACTTTTCTTTGGCAACTATCTCTGAGAAAGCAGTTTTCCTACTGCGCTTTCCTGTAAATTCGATCTGCAGGCGCATCGATGCATTGTCTGTTCAGGCGCTTCAAACTCTGCTCAGTGATCAATCATCCCTGCGGTCGAAAAAAGCGATGGCCGGTCAATCGGTCATGGCGTGTCTTGTCTGCGTACGGGAAATCATATTCCAGCGTCACTTTCTCCGACGAACGTTCCGCCAGCTTGCGATTTGTCAATGATGTGCACCTGACCGATAGGTAGAAGAACGCGAACTGGAGTTTAAAATGTTACAGTTTTCTGCCGCCTTCGCGCTGTTTCTTGCACTGCATTCAGTACCCGCTCTTCCCGCAGTTCGCGAAAACATCATCCGGCGGACGGGACGGCCGCTCTATTTTGCCGTCTATTCCGCAGTCTCTGTCATCGCGCTTGTCTGGGTGTTTTCGGCAGCCCTTTCGCTCGACTATGTTCCTCTCTGGGATTTGAAGCCATGGCATGCGGCGATCACCTTCGTCATGGCACCAGTGGGAGTGTTTCTCGTCCTCGCCGGCCTCTTTTCAAGGAACCCCCTTTCGGTTTCAATTCGAAGCTCCGGGACACCTGCCGCGATCAGCCGATTGACGCGTCACCCTGTGCTGTGGGGATTTGCCTTCTGGGCCATCGGCCATATCGCGGCAAACGGTGACCTCCGATCACTTGTCCTGTTTGGCGGGCTCGCCCTGTTCTCGTTAGGCTCCATGCCCATGATCGAGAAGAGGGCAAGACGTCGGCTCGGCCCTTGGTGGGAACGCCTGGCCGACAAGACATCGATCATCCCGTTTTCAGCGGTGCTGCGCGGATCTCCGCTCAGGATCGATCGTCCGATGGCCGTCGCCATTCTGGTGACAGCCATGACAACGGCGTGGCTATTGTTCGGTGGCGGCCACGCAATGCTGGTCGGTGCCGATCCCGTCTCGATCTTTCTCTAGGGGCAGGCGTCCTTCTCCAGTCCAGGGCCGAGCGAGTGCCGGGAATGGAAGGCCAAGAAGATCGATGGCCCGGTTCGCCAGGTGATCGACGGCATCCTGCAGCGTGAGCGGCCGATGATAGAAGGCTGGAACAGGGGGCATGACGATTGCCCCCATCTCGGTGACGCTGGTCATGTTTCTGAGATGCCCGAGATGCAATGGCGTCTCTCGGGTCAGCAACACCAGACGCCGGCGTTCCTTGAGTTGCACGTCCGCTGCCCTGCCGATCAGGTTATCCGAAAGACCAGTCGCGATGCCAGCCAGGCTCTTCATCGAACATGGCGCGACGATCATGCCCGAAACGGGAAAGGACCCGCTTGCAATGGCCGCCCCGATATCCTTTTCGTCGTAAGTCCGGAACGCTTCGATCAGCATTCGCCCATGTGCTTCGGGACCGATCTCGTGCGCGATCGTACGCCGTGCAGCCTCCGACACGACGAGATGAACCTCCACGCCGCGTGATGTCAGTATCGTGAGGATGGTTTGTCCGAGGGCCGCGCCTGAGGCGCCGGTCACGGCGACAACAACACGCTCGCGTTCAGGAATGGATGTCACGTCTCAATCTTTCCCAGGTTGCAGACGCCCAGTCGCTGAGATCCGGAGGCATCGCAAGGGCTGCCCCCCATTCCCGCGTCGTCTCGCCGTCCGTCTTGTTTGTCGCATCGAGCCCCATCTTGGTTCCGAGGCCCGACACCGGCGACGCGAAGTCGAGCTGGTCGATGGGCGTTCGCTCGATCAGCATCAGGTCGCGCGCTGCATCGAAACGCGTCGAGATCGCCCAGACCACGTCTTCCCAGCGACGGACATTGATATCGCTGTCCACCACGATGATGAGCTTTGTATAGTTGAACTGGGGCAGCATTGACCACAGCCCCATCATCACGCGTCGCGCCTGCCCGGGATAGCGTTTGTCGATGGCGACAACAGCGGCCCTGTAGGAACAGGCTTCGGGAGGGAGCCAGAGATCCGTAATTTCCGGAAACTGCTGCTTTGCAAGCGGGATGAACAGTTCGGTCATTGCTTCACCGAGCCTCGAGGGTTCATCGGGCGGCCGGCCCGTGTAGGTCGAAAGGTAGATGGGATCCTTTCTGGTGGTCATCGCCGCCAGATGAACCACCGGGTAACGGTCTACCGAATTGTAGTAGCCCGTGTGGTCTCCATAGGGCCCCTCGAGGTCGGTCTCGTGACAGGACACCGAGCCTTCGAGCACGATTTCTGCATTTGACGGGATCGGCATGGGAACGGAGATGGCGGTGCCGACTTCCGTCCTTCCGCCTCTGAGAAGGCCAGCGAAGTTAAGTTCGCTCATTCCCTCCGGTAGGGGCATGACAGCAGCCAGAAGCGTTGCCGGATCAGCGCCGATCGCGATCGTGATGGGCATATCCAGCCCCTTGCGTTTCCAGGCGCGAAAGTGCTTGGCACCGCCCCGGTGAGCGAGCCATCGAACAATAAGCGATGTCCGGTCGCGCACCTGCATTCGATAAATGCCGACATTGACGTCAGCAGGATCGTCGGGACTGCGAGTGATTACAAGCGGCCACGTTATCAGCGGCGCCGGCTCGCCGGGCCAGCACCATTGCACGGGAAGCTTGCCGAGATCCACCTCATGATCCCTGTAAACGACGACCTGTGCCGGCGAAATCCGCCGCTGTTTCGGACGCATCGACAATGCTGCCTTCAGCAACGGTAACCTTGCCCATGCGTCTCCAAGGGAACGTGGGGGTGTCGGCCTGTGCAGTTGGGCGAGTTCTTCTCCGAGACGGCGCAATCCGCCAGGCCCGAGACCAAAGCCAAGCTCTATCCGTTCCTGAGTACCGAAAAGGTTCACCAGCACCGGAATATCGGAGGTTCGTCCATCTGCGCCAATCGGCCTTCGAAACAGCAAGGCCGGCCCGTTTTCAGCGAGAACCTTGTGATGCAGCGCCGACATCTGATGGCGCAGCAAAACGGGTTCATCGACCGTGAGCAGCAGCCCCCTGTTATCGAGCTCTTTCATGAAACTCCGGAGATCCGGAAAAGCGGAAGTACTCTTGTCACTCGTCATGCAGGACGCAATCCGCGAGAAATTGGGTCGTGTCTTTGTCCTAGGTCAAATAGCGCCGCGTCCGATCGCCCTAGGATTGACGCCACCATTCACGAGGCCAACATGCTTGCATCACCACGACTTATGGCGACCGCGCGGTTCATACCCGTCCCGATTGCGCAACGCGCCGCATCCCTGCTCTTCCAAAGAACGTTGCAGATCTATCCCCGGCTGTTCGACCGCCTGGGATCATACGGAGCCAGTCGTTTCTCCTTCATCCCCTCGGACTTTCCATTCGGGTTTGCGGTGAAGCCTGCCCGGCGTTCGATCGAGACATTTCGAGCCCCTCACGAACCGCTTTCGGACGCGACAATCAAAGGTCCACTTTTCCTCATGCTCGCTCTCGCCGAGGGGAAGGTGGATGGGGACGCCATTTTCTTTGCAAGAAAATTGGTCGTCACCGGTGACATGGAAGCCGTGCTCGCGCTTCGAAATGCGCTTGACGATTGCGGTCTCGACCTGGTGGCCTCGGCTGGTCAGCTTGCCGGACCATTCAGAAGTCCTGTCGTGCATGCGCTTTCTGCTCTGAGAAGGCACGCCCTGATCGCGCAGGGTGTGACATGGAACTGATATGTCCCGCAGGAACGCCCGCAGCCTTCCGGGAAGCCGTCGACGCTGGTGCCGACGCGGTCTATTGCGGATTCAGGGATGAGACGAACGCCAGGAACTTTCCGGGGCTGAACTTTGAGATCGGCGAACTCAGGGAGGCAATCGCCTATGCTCGCGCACGGGGCGTCAAGACCTTCGTCGCCCTGAATACCTTCATGACCGCAGGTCGGGAAGCTCTATGGTATCGACGCGCGGATGAGGCCTCCGACGCAAAAGCAGACGCACTCATCGTGGCCGACTTTGGCCTCATGGCCTACGTGTCGGAGAAGCATCCCTCGCAACGGCTCCACATATCCGTCCAGGCCTCGGCGTCAAACGAGGATGCCCTGACATACCTGGTGGAGAATTTTGGCGCCGCGCGCATCGTCTTGCCGCGGACGCTGACAATCCCGGATATCGCACGGCTTTCGCGCAGGGTTCGGTGCGAGCTCGAGGTTTTCGTGTTTGGTGGTCTTTGTGTCATGGCGGAAGGTCGGTGCTCCCTGTCGTCCTATGCCACCGGAAAGTCGCCAAACATGAATGGGGTCTGCTCGCCTGCGAGCCACGTTCGGTATCGGCAGGTCGGGAACGACATGATTTCCGATCTCGGCGAATTCACCATCAACAGATTCTCTGCAAACGAAGCCGCTGGCTACCCGACGCTGTGCAAGGGCCGCTTTGAAATCGGCGACGCCCCATCCTACGCCTTCGAAGATCCGGTTTCACTTGACGTCATGGACCAACTGGACGAGCTGCGCGCCGCCGGCGTATCTGCACTCAAGGTGGAGGGGCGGCAACGAGGCAAAGCCTATATCGCGGAAGTCGTTTCCACGCTTCGCGCGGCCTTGAGCGCTCCACACCAGGAGCGGCTCCGCCTCCTTGCCAGACTGCGTGCGCTCAGTGAAGGACAGCAGACCACCCACGGCGCCTATGAGAAGCGGTGGCGATAATATGATGTCTCGAAAGCCCTTATCCCTCACCCTCGGCCCAGTACTGTACCTGTGGTCGTCAGACAGGTGGCGAGACTTCTACTTCCGCATTGCCGACGAAGCGCCAATCGATGTCGTTGTGCTCGGCGAAACGATCTGCTCGAAACGCCTCCATTTTGTTGAAGCTGAACTCGCGGCTGTTATCGATCGCCTCGAAAGTGCGGGAAAGGAAGTCCGGATTTCGACATTGGCGTTGGTGACGCTCGACCGCGAAGCGGACTATCAGAGGACGCTGGTCCGTGGTTCGTCGAAGCTCGTCGAAGCCAACGATCTTTCGGCCCTCCATGTCCTGAAAGGCAGAGATCACAGCGTCGGTCCGCTCGTGAACGTCTATAACGCCGCGACCGCACGCGTGCTCGCCCGAAACGGTGCCTCCAGGATCTGCCTGCCCCCCGAGCTTCCGGCCGCATCAGTCCGCGAGATCACGCGCGCATGTGCAGAGATAGAATTCGAGCTCTTCGCGTTCGGACGCCTGCCGCTTGCGATCTCGGCTCGCTGCGCGCATGCTCGATCGAAGGGTCGCACCAAGGACAATTGCCAGTTCGTCTGTAAAGACGATCCGGACGGCCTTGCCGTCAATACATTGAGCGGACAGCCCTTCCTGGCGCTCAATGGCGTCCAGACGGTATCGCATTCCTGCCAGGCGGTGCTTGATCGACCGGACGACCTCGAAAGCCTTGGCATCGCCTCGCTGCGCCTTTCCCCGCAGACCTGCGACATGGTGGCGGTGTCCAGCCTTTACCGGGAACTCCTGGACGGGCGCGTTACTCCGGACGAGGCCGTCGCAGGGCTTGGTCGTCTCTATCCCGACGTCCCTCTCTCAAACGGATTTCACCATGGACGAGCGGGGGCCGAATGGGTTTCCCGCTTGCGAAACAATGAAGGCTTATCGTCATGACACCCGCTTTCGAAGGATCCAAGACCGCACGGGCTCGCGCTCATGCCGCCGTTCAACAAATCAACGCATATATCAGGCGACCCGAGACAGACTGCGGTTGCTCATCTGTCGTTGGCGAAGTCCTCGGCAGTCTGACGCCCACCGAGCTCGGACCCGTCGTGCGTGAACTGTTTACCGCAAGCGTCAGACAGCGAGCGAAAGTCCTCACGCTCGCCGAGTTGCTGAAAGACCTCGAGCAATTGTCCGAACGGTCGGAGCCCGGCGAGCTCGACGAAGCGGTGATGCTGTTTGAGGACATGGCAGACCAGGCAAGACTGGGTGCACAGTTCCTTCGGGCGCTTTCGCGGCATTCGCCGAATGGCCCGCAGCTCGAGACAACATCGGGGGAAACCGCTCCTGGAGGCATCGCCTATGACATCTGAACGAGCAGAGCAATTGCGGCTGCATGTGCTGGAATTCCTGAGCAGCGGCTCAGGTGCGTCGAGTGAGCATCAAGTGATCCTGGAAGGATTTTGTGCGCCACTCACCAGCACTCAACGGGTACGCAAGCCCGAGAGCCATGCAAACATTGGGGGAAGGAATGAAGGATCGCTTAAACGCATACTCGGTGGCTTCCGCTGAATTCAGCGCGGAGAATTTCACGGGCGTCTTCCAACTCGCCGCAGATGGCGAGACCCCCAGATTGGTAACCGTGACCCGGCGAGGTCTTCTGAACGCAGCCTCGCCACCGCGTGCGACCGCCGCTCGCTTCTTTGAAAAGCTCGAGCTGTTTCGCGCGATCGCGGTTGCAAGAGCGATCGAGGCAAGCAGCGGACCGATTTGCGTCACCGCGGAAGATATTCGGCGCTGGCGGCGATCAAGACCAGCCCTTTCTTCCACCGACAGCGAGAGTGGATGATCCACGTGCTTTAGGCCCAGGGAATCAAATTCGCGGCTCCTTGCGCAAGGTCAATATCCCGCCACGGCAATCCGGTTATCCTAAAACGATCGGGTAGAGAATTCAGTCCGGGAAAGGAATATGAAATGGGTTCGTTTAGCGCATGGCACTGGTTGATTGTGCTTGCAATTGCAATGCTTCTCTTTGGGAAGGGAAAAATACCGACCCTGATGGGCGATGTGGCGCAGGGCATAAAGGCCTTTAAGAGCGGTATGCGGGATGACGCCGTCGACGAGAACGACAAAGGCGTATCCTGATCAACATCAACGCGGGTCTGCTGCCGGGAGACCTGAAGCCCCAGAAAATTGAAAGTAGTTGCTCCAACCCCGGCTGCAGCCATGAGCAATAGACCGCCTGAAATGCACCCAAGCCCAAAGACGGCGGCGAGCACTGATGCAGTTACCAGCACCTGGCGAAGCTTCTTATCCCGTTGCCGACTATCTGGTAGATAGGCGCGCGCCGATCGTCTTTTCGCTGGGTTACGACCAATGTGAAATCCCTGCCCGCTTTGCGAACGTCAAACGATGGGAGAGACCGATAGACATATCGAATGTCATCCAGGCGATGGTGCAGGCGTTTTCCAAAGCATCCTGAGATCGCCCGTTCACGCGGGTCGATGGAATTTTCCAAGGAAGCGAACGCTCAGCTCAGTTCTTGCGCGAGTCCGATCAAAATCCCTTCAGGCCCGCGGATATAGCAAAGCCGATACGCATCCTTATACTGAACGACTTCGCCAACGAGTTGCGCACCGCGTGTGCTAAGCCTTTCCAGTGTCTCGTCAATGTCGTCGACGGCGAACATGACGCGGAGATAGCCCAGGGCGTTGACGGGCGCATTCCGGTGATCTGCGACGACATCAGGCGCAAGAAAGCAGGAAAGCTCGAGCCGGCTGTGGCCGTCCGGTGTGCGCATCATCGCAATCTCGACGCGCTGATCCCCCAGTCCGGTGACACGTCCGGCCCATTCTCCTTCGATTGCGGCCCGCCCTTCGGGCTCGAGGCCGAGTTCGCGAAAGAAATCAATCGCCTCCCCCAGGTCTTCGACAACAATTCCTACGTTGTCCATCCGCTTGAGCGCCATCTTACTACCTCCAAAAACTTCGTTCCGATCCATTAAAGCGGCTCAAAATCCGACAGCAGAACGCATGCGGTCTTGGCAACCCCTCGCACATGCAGATCAACTATGGCGTTCTCTCCAGGCTTCCACCGGACGGCGTCATACAGCTTCTTGAGTAAAACCGCTGCGCTGGCCGGCGTGAGAGGAAGCGGCCGGAGCAGTGCAAACATAAGCGCTCCCTAAAATAAAACTTGAAGGAGTAAATCTTGTTCGATAATCTCAACTCTTCGTTCCATTTGACCGGAATGATAATCTCTGTTCACCTTTAACCCCGCGACAACGCGGGGTTTTTTCATGGAACAAATGTCGAGACGTGTCGCGTGGATGGCCCCGAAGGGAGGTTTCGCATACAACCATGGTTTCCCCCTCAGCCTGGGCCCGCCTGTTCTCAGGCGGTGCGTTTTGAGTAGCCAAAGGTGGCACCGAAACAATGGATTTCTGCGCTTCCCCGTTGTCCCTCAACAAGCTCGCTGCCTTGTCGAAGATATCACAGGCCCGCCTTCCAATATCGGCAAAGTCGCTTCCCCGCTTGGCTGATACCCCGCCAGATTCTACGAACTAACGAACAACGTTTAGGCAATAGCAATGAGGAAGCAAGAGCCATCAAGGCGGGTCAGGGCAAGCACTTTGATACTGCTGCTGAGCTGTTTGAAGCACTCGAGGGGCACAAGGTTGTCAAGTGATAAGAAACGAGCGAAGTCCGCTTCCAGCAAGCGGGCTTCGCTGCCGCGGCAAATCAAGTCATACCAAGCAGTTTCAAAAAGATTGGGAGCGCCTTCCTAGGTCTGGCCGATATGACATGGTCACACTCAAGAAAGTCGTGGGTTTGATCGTAGGCAACGATGGCCCTCTGCCGGCTGAGCTGAAAGACCACGACCTGACGGGTGATTGGAAAGATCATCGAGAATGTCATATCGGCGGTGATTTTCTCCTCATCTACACGTTGGACGAAAGAAAGAACCTAGTTGTGTTCGTAGCCGCGGGAACACACGCCGAACTCTTTGAGTGAAGCATTCTCAGACGGGTCCCAGGCACACTTACATATGCTCCGACCATTCACCACGAACCGGCTGCGTCCCATCGAGCCGCCGACCTATCAGGGCTATCTACGCCAATCCGACTCTGTGTTAGAAATTGTGTGCTGATTCAGTAATTTAATTGGCATTGGCATTTGTTACCGAATTCCGTTTCTTTGCAAGGCAGATGTTGAAAGACGGCAATGAAACTGGCCGCTATGGCAAAGAATGCCACCTTCATTGTGCTATCGTCGGTGATGGATACGTTGACGGGTTGCCGGCGGTTGTTCGCGGTGTGCCACTTGGTGCTCTTTTTCGCGACGAGGCAAGAGATCTGGTGGACCTGATGAACGGACACGACCATCAGCGTCGCGATATACTAAGGCCCTTCGAGCAATATGACGGAACAAACCCAGCTGCCGCCGGTCGAAATTATACCTTGAAGGGTTTCGAACAACACCTTTCAGGTAGCATCGCTAGGATCTTTGCCCGCCCCTCACGCGGGGCACTTTTTTAACCAGGGAACAAGAACTCTCATGTTTTGGTTGGGCGCTGGAAGAACGGGTTTCTGCACTTCCCCGTTATCCGTGAAAACCTGCCGCCTGGCTGCCCCGTCTGTCCGTGTTCAGGCGAGGCTTCTTATGGGGCTACGAACTACTTACATTGTCTCAGTATCCATCGCATCGCACTAACGATATACTCTCCAGGCTTGTTTTTCGAAACAGGTGCATTGACGTCAGGGAAGGCTCAGGACCCCTCTCGAGCCTTCCCCCAACCAACTGTTCTCCCCTGATATCGCTGAGGTCTGTTTGCTGGTTTAGGGGAACAAGGCCTTTCCGGGGATGACCGGCACGTCAAGCAGGGTGTCCAACAGAGCCGATGGAGCATCAGACCTCGTAAAGGTGGAGGTTCTCGTTCCCAAAGCACGAAGAGACGAGATCGTGAATGCCGCGGCGGAGTTGCGCTCTGAGCACCGGGCCGAAAAGAGCCGTCTTGTGGAATTTATCAGAATTGCTACCGAGAGGTATGGGCTGTGAGTTTTCGATATCATCGACATCGAAAGGCTGAACAATCTTCTGCAAAAGGCGCGAGTTGTTGCCAATGCCCTTATCGAGCGCGGTGATGCACGAGCTTATGCAATGGGACGAAGAATGCTCGTCCTCTAGGAGACGGGCGCTGATGGCACTGACGCCGACATCGCTTGAGATTTCAGCAGGAAACTTATTTTGAGAAGACATTGCCAGCGAACCCGATAGGCTTCTGCCTGTGTAGGGGAGTAGCTGAAATGAATTTGAAAGTCCGTGTTGTCGAATATCCTGTCGATTGGCAGAGCATTGCCATGGCGCTAACAATGCCACTGGCAATTGCCGCCGTCTCATTTGGATGTCAGTTCTTTCTATAGAAGCGATACTGGACGTCTAGTCGTTGCAGATCACATGAACTCGTTCGGCCATAGCATCCATCGGCGCAAAGGCTCCCGCGTCAGTCTCGATATCTCTTGAAGCCGAGATCCACTTTGCCCAACCAACGTCGAAAATCGTCGGCCAGAAGGATATTATCCGACTCCCATTTTCGCACTCAGCACGGGCTCGGGGAGCTCCAGAGCTTTTCTTCGGCAATGACCTCGAAATCCGGACCGATGACGGCCCGCCATATCCGATTCCCGAGCCGTAGGGATAAACGGCAGTTCCCTTCGTCTTCGCCAGTCCCCTTTTCGACGATGCTGACGACCGCCCCCCGCTTCATGTGATGTCGCATGGCATCCGGTGATAAACCGAACCTCGAGGCGACTTGCTCGGCGTCAACGACAAAGTCGCCGTCCATATCCCGAATGATCTTCACGCTGCCTCGTCCGCCTTGGAACCGGAATCTCAGATGCGGTCCTGAAGCGGGGGCTCCGCCGTCTGCCTCCATTTTACGACATCACTGCCACAGATCCGAATACGCTCATAGGGTCCGATCGTGCGCTGTCTTAATTTTGCAGTCGCTATGTCACAGATCGGTCCAATGCTCTGCTGCAACCAGCACTCGTCTGCCCTGCGTGGTGACGCAAATTCCATCAATGCTTCACGTTCGACGATTACGGTCCGCTGCTCGCCCTCATTTTCGAGAAGAACGACACCACCATCTCCAGAGGATTTCAGAAATGCTGTGAGAAACCTGACAGACATGTTCGCGCTCCTTGAACAAGTCTTGACCCGTCATCCTTCAGAGACGGGCCAAGCTCTCGAGGCTCGGGAACGGGTCGTAACCGAGCGATTTAGAGAGTAGCTCACCTGCCGCCGAAGTCTTTGAGCGAGATCAAATACGGACGCCCCGCGCTAAAAGACAGGCAGCATTGCGCTTCTCGCGGAGCAAGCAATCAAGGTTGGCGACTGGCCTCCACGACTTTGCCCCGAATTTACCGAACAGGTGCAAGGCCCTCCCAGGAGGTCAGGGACAATCAGGTTCCTCACTTCGCCAGGATCGTTTGGACTAACTCGGCATGATGTGCCTCCGCGACGTCGGGATGCGATCGAAGCCTGCTTTTGAGCTGATTGATCCCAACCTCGCGGAAGATCGGATTCATCGGATCCACTGAAACTCCTCGCTCGGAACGCTTCAGCTGATCGGGTAGCTCGATGACCGGTATCGTTGCGTCCGGCCGCGATCCAAGGAAGAAGGCCACCGAAAAGCGCTCGACACCAGGCGGCGGCGCGACCACGTCATGAACATCCGCGCGCACGAATCCGTTCGTCGCGAGTTCCAGGAGTTCGCCAGTGTTGATCACAAATGTATCGGCCACCGGCGGCGCACTGACCCACTCCCCGTCCTCGCCACGAACACGCAGACCCGGCGTCGTGTCCTGCAGCAGCACCGTAACGAAGCCACCGTCCTTGTGCGCGCCGACGCCCTGATCGGTCTCCGCAACATCTCGTCCCGGGTAGCGAATGATCTTGAGGAGCTGAGACGGCTGAGGTTCATAAATCTGCGCGAAGACGTCCTCGGGTTGGTCCAGGGCCGCGGCGATAGCCCTGAGAATGTCGATGCCAATGCGCGTTACTTCCGCCTGGTACGCCAGGAGAAGCGGCCGTAACTCGGGTAGTGCTTCCGGCCATTGGTTCGGCCCCTGGAGCCACTTCCATGGCGGCGAGTCCGGTCCAATGTCAGCAGCGAGCGCTTCCGTGTTGATGTCGAGTTGTTCGCGCCAGTCCTGCTCACCGCGCGTGCGTTCCTGCCCGGCTCTATTGTAGCCCCGGAAATGCGGCGACTTCAGCATTTCGATCTTGAGCTTCTCGTCCATAGGGAGCGCAAAGAAACGTTTCGCAGTCGCTACCACGTCCCCAATAAGCTCTGGATCAACGCCGTGCCCTTTGAGGTAGAAGAAGCCATGGGCATGCAGAATGTGGCGGAGATCTGCGATGAAGGCCAGGCGCTCGCCGGGACCGGCGTAGAATTTCGAAAGGTCCAATGTTGGCAACGTGGCCGAGGGCGCGACTGGAGAAGCTGTTGTCATTGCGGTTCCTGAAGATGGCTTCAGGTGATCATAGGCATAATGCGCACCGCGGGAACGGTGTAACCTGCGCCACGCGCACCGTATGCGGGAAAACCATTTCGCAAGCGTAGCTTGAAGCGAAACAAATGCGCGAGCGAGGATCGGACACCTCAATTAAATGCCGGCTTCGACAAGCTGCCCGGCTCGACAAGCTGCGAGCAACGCCGCGCTCGAGCCGCCTCGGTCCCTGGTGTTCACAGGTGGCGCCTATCGCGACCGACCGAGCACTCACCGAAAAGCAAGCGCCTTTAGCGGCGGCCTCCGCTGAGCACCAACCGGCCGCTTGGACTGAAGTGACGATGTTTTTGCCAGCAGCGCCTGACGAACCAAAATCATACATCAGCGTTTCCCCCGAAAGGAGACACAGATGCGCCTGTACCGCGATGATCAGACGACTAAGAGCTTTCACCAGGACATGGTCGATGACCGGGTGGCGGAAGCCAATCAATTCATCGATCAGTTCCTGCTTTTCGCAAGAGATAACGAGGTCGGAAATGATCTCGTTGATGAGATCGAGTTGCCCATCGCCAAGAGCGTGCTTGTCTCGGCATTCGGAATTTCCATTGCCGCTGAGCGAAGACCTGACATTCGCGCACTGCTCATCAAGGCGGGGCTGACCCTCGCTCAATATCGATCCGGTCTTGGAAATCGCATATGTATGAAAAGCGTGACCCCGCACGGTCGCTCACGGCAGCCGCAATCCCACGCCTTCGAACAGCGTTTGCGTCGGGCACTCGTGGCTGTTGCCGCCGAACGAATTCAGCTTGGCGACCGTTTTCAGCGCGCGTTTGTCGAATCCTTCCACTGACAGCGGTCGGCGCCTTGTCGGAGATTGGCCGTTGGGACTATTTCTCGATCTTGCCGTGTATGGAGGTCGCGACCAGCGGAAGTGCCGCCGTTAAAAGCGGGCCGAGAGGCAAAGACCGGATCAGCCTCGTTGCGATGAACGTCCCCGCCATTACTCCCGCGAGCTTTAACCACGGATATTGCCCGAGCTGGGCATGAGCACTGGCATCCGCCCACTCTGCACGGGATTTGACTGCGGTCTCGGCTTGCGCGGTAATGACATGAAGCCGACCTCGGAAATGATCGATCTCCTGTCGGAGAGCATAAAGATCGGCTTGCACATCCTCAAATGGGCGACTTCTTTGAGCCATCGCTTCGCCGTCAGCCATAGCCAGAGCTTCCAGCTCCGCAAGATGCGCCTGGAGCTCGTCCTCGGTGTCGGAACCAGCCGGCTGCGTAGGGGTGCGTAGTGGCATTATGATGGATCCTGTAATCGCGTATTGCCGACAAGGACCTGACGACAAGTCTCATCGCCTCTGGTCGTTGCTGACCCCAGGGTTGAATTCAACTCAGAAAGGACCTCGCTACGTTAACGCCTCATGACGCGCATGACGAGCGACACGACAAAGAGAACCAGGAAGATGAAGAACAGGACCTGAGCGATCGATGCGGATGCACCAGCAACCCCGCCGAAGCCGAGCACGCCTGCAATCAATGCAACGACCAGGAATACGAGAGCGTAGTACAGCATTTCCACCTCCGTCATTCTGACCACAAGGAAACGGAGCGGACGGCGATTTGGTTCCGGCGAGCAGCGCCGTCGGCGAACGACGCGGCCTAGGCGGCGGCCATTAGGCGACGGCGAGTGAAAACGCTGTCCCCGTCTCTCGGCCTTGGCGGCTCGGCGGCGGCCAGATACGCATTTGCGGGAACCGTCAGGACGAACCAGAGCCCTGCACCGATTACGAACAGTTCCCCGGCATGGTCACCACCGCGCGCCAGCATCGGCAGGCATGCAGAGATCATGAGCACCAACACACGCACGGTCCATTCTGTCTCACGCTTTTTGATTGCTGAAGCAGCCATTGCTCGGTATGCGCGTGCGTCGTAATCCCCGCGCTGGGGGCCTTTGAGAAGCTTCAATAGGTGCGGAAAGGACAACATCACCAATGCCCCAGCTGCCAGCAGACCGGCAGGCCCTGGCATGATCCACCAACTCGCCGCGAAAAGTGCCGAAATGACCAGGAGATTCCATAGGGGGGCCAGTTCGTCAGGCGAACGCTGGCTGCGTTCATGCCAGATCTCGAGAATACGCGACGCCCCCTGAAGCATCGGTTGATCAACAAAACGATTAATGAAATCCATGTCGCGCCCTTCGGTCCACGCGCTACCCACACCAGAGAAATCCGGCATGAACGTGGCGCAGCCTGCTATTTGCGGGACAGCGGGTGGTTCCAGGCAAATATCTTGACGCAATGACCGAACTATGGGGCCATTCCCGGAGCAGGTCGACGCGCTTGCCCCCAGGATCGGTCGAGCGCGGCCAGCCCCACTACAGCTCCGTGGGCAAGCGACCGATTGCGTCTGTCAGAAACGGCACGCTGACGGGCTCGCGGGAACGAAACTTGGTTGTCCCGTTGGGATCGATCAGCACTGCCTCGAATTCCTCGGGCGATGGGCCATCGAGATCGTGGCGAACCTCGTCCGCTTCTATCTCCATCGCCTGGTCGAGACTGGTAAAGACGCCGCCGCCGGCAACCCGAACGATGGCGATATCATGCGCGGAAAGCGCATCCTGTTGGTTCTCCAGCAGTTGTTCCTGCATCTCAGGTCGATCATCGTCCCCACCCTCGAAGAGGACAAGGACGTAGGAGGTGTTGCGGAACCCCAGAAGGCTGGGGCACGGATCGGTCGCGACAGGCGGCGCTCCGATGATCTCCCGAATAAACGATTTCAGCATGTCATGCCCATTTAAAGCCGATTGCTCCGCGCTAGTGAGGAACGCGCTCCGGCTTTCCCTTTCGCTTTGTCGAGGCGAATTCTTCGAGCTGTCGCTCACTCATGCTCTCGACCATTTCTTTCGAGGCTCCCTTGAGCCTGCTCTTCGGTGCCTGACCACGCTTGGCCGCGAGGGCGGCACCCGCTGCTTTCTGCTGCGCTTTGGATTTGGCGGGCATTGGTGTTCTCCTTTGCTGACCGGAATAACTTGGCTGCCGCGGCAAAGGTTCCCTTTGGATATCGGCTAGCCGGCGGAACCAATTACAACGTGCAATCGTTGTTCCCCACGCTCCCGAAGTCTCCGTCACCCTCCCCCAGGCAATCATGGATAGTATTATGGAAAACCAGGCAGCGGATGTTGTTCTCGCGACGCGCACCGCATTCAATCAGGCAGCCGCGCTTGCAGTCACATACGGATTTTCAATTCTCGGTGCCATTGTACTTCTGGTCGGCGGCTGGATTCTGTCAGGTGTCATCAGCCGATCGGCATATCGCGTCATCTCGAAAATCCACGGGATCGACGAGACGCTGGCACGCTTCTTCCAGAACCTCCTGCATTACGGACTACTCGTCCTGGTGTTTGTCACCGTCCTTGGCCAATTCGGCGTTCAGACTGCCTCGATTATCGCTGCCCTCGGTGCTGCCGGGCTTGCTATCGGCCTCGCCCTACAGGGTACGCTGCAAAACATCGCCGCAGGCATCATGCTTCTCGTGCTGCGTCCTTTCCGGGTCGGCGAATATATCGAGACGGGAAGTGTCAAAGGTTTTATCCGCGAGATCGGGCTGTTCGCCACGGAGATGAAGACGACGGACGGGCTCTACCTCATGGCACCAAATTCGACGCTATGGAACACGCCGATCGTCAATCACAGCCGCGAGCCAAGCCGTCGCCAGGAGCTGTCGATCGCCATCGGCAACGATGCTGACCTGAAAACGGCCAAACAGGCGGTCATGAGAATCGTTTCATCGGACAAGCGCGTGAAGACGCAACCGGCACCGCGCGTGTTCAGCGATGACCTGACGGCAGAGAAGACAGTCCTCAAGATCGAGTACTGGGCAAACACGCGGGAATGGACCGAGACGCGCTACGATATTATCGATCACTTGAAAGCCGGCCTCGTCGAGGAGGGTATTGCCATTAAGTAACACTGCCGGCTGGTTGGCGCAAAACCGGCGGGCCAAAGCACGGGACTGTGGTCAACGTTGAGCCCGCCACAATAACAGCGGATTCTGCCATCCCGGTCGACCTGTTCGTCAACGAGCTCATCACAAACGCTTACAAGTATGCCTATCCCGAAGGTGAGGTGTGGGTTTTACGGAGAGCGGGTTGATGGCAATCAATACCGTCTGCAAGTCAAGGACCGGGGCATCGGTCTTCCGAGTGAACTCGATATAGCCGCAAGCAGCGACAGCCTTGGAATGAAGCTTGTAACCAGCCTTGCCAAACAACTCGGTGGTAGAGCCCATCCGGGCGCCAGGTTTACATCATTGTTTCCAATCAAGCCGGCAAAGGGCAAATAGCTGTTTCTGCGCTTGATGGGTATCGCCGAAGTGATCGGCGGTGAATGCCATGATCCTTGGTCGCAGGATGGTAGTCCCGAATGCCAAGGCAGCTTCGCCTCACACCAGGTGTCTCCGGCTTAAGGTGCGACGCTGCCAGGTTCGCACCTCTGCTTGCTACGGCTCAAAAACGCGAGCAAACATTCTGTCCTGGAGATTTTCTGCGCCGACGATAGACGCCGCGACAGCCATCGCGCGCTCTCGGTCAGCCGAATTGTTGAGATATCCCTCAAGCACAACAACAGGACCAATCATTTTGACGGTGATAGACGAACTGTCGAGTTCGAGGTCGGCCGACAGCGCGGCTTGCACAGATGCAATCGTCGACGCCGAGCTGTGACCACTCGTGCAATGCTGTTCATGACGGAAGCTGTCCGGACCGAAGTTCATGGTCGAATTCCTTTCTCTATCCTCCATGAAAACAGCCGAGCGATCATTAAGTTCTAATATAGGACTTAGGTCCGAGGAGGCGCTTCTCTCGGAACAAGTTCTGTCTCGACAAGTTCTTCCCTTGCGACGCACGGCCCATGTCGCGTTGCCAGCGGCTGTCTTCCCCCTCAACGGCAGCCGCAAGGAGCCCGGCGCACTGTTCGGCACCGGGCTTTCCCTTGTGTGTTCTTGTTGTCGGTTTGTAACGCTTGCACACTACCATCTCGCGCCAAATGAAGATGCAGCGGCAAGGAACAGTTATTGCACTGTTGCTAATGGACCTACCGTATGGAGACTTCTCGTAATGAATTGGCACAAGTGCGGTGAATTCGTGCCCCTGGTTCTCGTGATGCATGGCCAACAAAAATACAAGGTCGTCAACTCGCTGCGGCAACTCGCCGAGGTTCTGGTTGCGCACTGGCCTTACGACGAGAGCGAAACCTACCGGCTGGCGGCAAGAGCTTGTCTTGACGCGATCCATGGAAAGCTGCCACCGCTCGAAGCACGGACATCTCTTATTCGTGCTGCCGCCGAAGCAGGCATTCCAGTCATTTCGGTCGTGCCGGAAGGCGACAGCACCGAGTTGGCCGTATTTGCCAGCAATGTTGACAAGGGTCGCGGCCCGACGCTCCCAACGCCAGGCCGCGTTGCCAGCGGCTTTGTTGCAGCGGTCCCCCGCCTCGGCGCTGACTAAAAGGATTGTGTCGACCCGGAGGTTCTCACCTTGCGCTTGGTCGCCATATGGTCACAAAATCGCATGGACGGCTAGTCGGACTTAGGTCCTGCGGGTGAGCTTTGATCGTGCACTGAACGGCTGCCCTTTAGTTGGTTTTCCATCAACTCACGGTTCGCTCTTCGGGCCGGACCAGATATAGCCAAATCGGCGCCCCAAGCTACGCCATCGAAGAGTGTAGGCAATTCCCTCGAGTTTTTTCACGACGGAGTGACGTTCAACGTCCGTCAAGCCATTGATCGCGACATTCAAGGCGTCCAACCCGCCCACGCGATACGCCTCGATGAACACCGTCACGTGCATGCTCGTCCCCGAATTGTCAAACAGTCCGGGTTCAAGCAATGGGAAAAGAACAACGTTCCTGTGTTGCCGATCAAAACGATGGGAGCGGTTGAAAGTGTGGAGGCGTCTTCCTCGTCGGGCGGGAATCCAGGCAGGTGTCGGTACGATGCCGCACAGTCTGAAACAATGCCACCGTTTTCCTGTAGAATGGATTGTCGGTCGATTCACAAGGCGGGACCGTTTGAGAGATGGTTTGTGCTCTTGCCTCTAGCTGGAGGACATTGTCATGTTTCACTCCCTGGCACCCCTTAGTGATCACGACATCTCCGCCATCCTCGATGCGCTGCAGGAATGGTGTTCAGCACACGGCGTGGAGATCGATAGCGACCAGGGTCGCCGCGCCATGGCGATTGCCGTTGATCATGTTCAAACAAAGGGTACGAGCGCTGAGCTTCTAAAGGAAATCTCCGCTCAGATGAACGCGGAGATTTAGTTGTTTGGGGCGGGTCGAACGATCCCCGCGACTTTCACTGATGGTCCAGTGCTGACAGGGACCCAAACCCGTGCTGAGCTCGTTGCTTGACCAGCGTTCATGACCAGAGCGCCGACGATTGCTGCCATGGCAATCAGGATGACAACCAGCGGAAAGCCCGCCCCTGAGGGTTTATCTTCGGGATAAATCATTCCTCAACTCCTGCGGCACCCGTTACGCTGGCACCGATGACGATCGAATTGGCTTGTGGGTTTGGAGAAAAGGGCGGCTTGCGCCGCCCAGGGATCACTGAATGACCTGGATGACCTTCCGCGACGAAGGTTCGACGATGACGCGTTCGTCATTGACGATTGCGTATGCGTACTTCGGGTTCTCGGGAACCGGGGTTACGACAACCGTTTGCGGCAGCGGCTGCCCGACGACGACCTTCTCTTTCACCACGACACGCGCGGAAGGAGCCGGAGCCTGCTGCACATAGGTGATGACCTGCTGCGGCGGCGGATCAAGAACGGTACCTGCAACGCCACCGACAATGCCGCCGACTGCTGCGCCGACCGGACCGCCGACAATCGCGCCCGTTGCTGCGCCACCGACTGCACCTGTTACCGTGGACGACTGCGCAAACGCGACCGTTGATGCCATGAGAACGCCGGCGGCGATACCTATTGCTTTGATATTCATCATTAAGTCCTCCTTTTGGAAGCGGCTTGTTCCGCTGCAAAAAGTAACTTCCAGATGATGAGACGGTTCCGAAAATAGGACTTCAGTCGGTCGATGTAGGACCTTGGTCCTATACGCGGCTCCGTGCGTGTTCAGATTTTCGTCAGATTGTCACGCTACGGACGGCATGCTCGAAACCTGCAGCGCAAATCGAGCCCGGAGTACTGCGTTTGAACGTCATTGCCAGACAGCCTCTGAAGTCGCTCGCAATAGGCGGCGTTCCGCGCAGCGAGATATCCTACCGCAAGGACATTGACGGGTTGCGTGCTCTCGCGATCCTTCCTGTCGTCCTTTATCACGCGGGCATTCCCGGATTTGGTGGCGGCTTCGTCGGTGTCGACGTGTTCTTCGTGATCTCCGGCTACCTGATGGCGATGCTGATTTCGGGCGAGATCGATCATGGCGAATTCAGTCTGTTAAGGTTCTACGAACGTCGCATCCGCCGCATCTTTCCGGCACTCTTTACCATGCTTGCGGCGTCGTTCATCGCCGCGTGGTTTCTGTTCATGCCGGCGGAGTTCACCTATTTCGCCCGCAGTCTGAAGTCGGCAGCCCTGTTCACATCGAACATCCAGTTCAACAGAGAGAGCGGGTATTTCGATATCGGCGCGCATATGAAGCCGCTGCTGCACACCTGGTCGCTTGCCGTTGAAGAGCAATTCTACATCCTGTTTCCTCTGTTGCTGCTCGTGCTCCACCGTGTGGCAAGGCAAAAGGTTGCGCTCGTCCTGACATGCCTGCTGGTCATCTCCTTTGCGGCAGGGACATGGATGTTGTCCAGATCTCAGACGGAAGCCTTCTATCTGCTGCAGTTTCGCGCCTGGGAGCTTCTCATCGGGGCGTTGCTGGCTTTTAACGTGATACCAAGACCGAAAAAGCCCCTTATCCGTGCCGGCCTTGCCTCAGTCGGTATGCTTCTGATCGTCGGTGCGATCTCATTCTTCAGCGATCGCACATTGTTTCCCGGCCCGGCGGCGGTTCTGCCCTGTGCCGGCGCTGCGCTCATCATCCATGGGCGGGACGAATGGGGACCTGCAGGCAGGATCCTTCGGTCGAGGCTGCTGGTGTCGATCGGACTGATATCGTACTCGCTCTATCTCTGGCATTGGCCAATCATCGTCTTTGGTCGGGAGTTCACCGGACGGGAACTCTCCCTGGTTGAGGCTTGCCTGGTTCTTCCGCTGTCGCTGGCTATCGCCTTTCTGTCCTGGCGCTTCGTAGAGCGCCCCTTTCGCGGGCGAGCCAGCGCGGTACCACGCATGCATCTGTTTGTCGGTGCCGCGTCAGTCGTGATCGCTGCCGTCGCCCTGGGGAAATTTGTGAAGGAAGATGAAGGCGTGCCTGGCCGGCTGCCCACTGACATCCAGAAGGTTTACGCATCGACCTACGACGAGAGCCGTTTCAGTCGAGTTCCATGCTTCGTCGATTCAGATTCCGAGGGACCACCTGCTGCAGACATCAGGGCCGGCAGGCTCTGCACAGTCGGAGCCCAGGATAACGGCAACCCGTCTTTCCTCGTATGGGGAGACTCCCATTCCGGTGCAATGGCCCCGGCTATAGATGCGGCAGCATCGAAAGCCGGGACGCAAGGGCTCTTTGCCGGGCACGCCTCCTGTCCGCCTCTGCCCGGCGTTCAACTCACGCTGCCTGGCTACACGGAACGCTGCGGCCGCTTTAATGAGGCGGTACGCGATCTCATCAAGTCCCGTCATATTCCGCTGGTGTTTCTTGTTGCTTATTGGCCCAAGTACGTCCACGATTCAGAGATGCCGAACGAAGGGCCGTTCTTCGATCCCTCGGTACCGCCGCCATTGGAAGATCGCTCCTCGTCGGTCGTTGCAACCCTCGACACACTCATGGCTGACCTGACGAAGCTTGGCACAAAAGTCGTGCTGGTTTCCGATGTTCCGGAGATGGGCCACTATATGCCCGAGGCCGTCGCAAAAGCGATGATGCGAGGTGCATCGACGGATGTAGCACCGCCGCTCAGCTATATTGCGAAGCGCCAGGCTCTCTCACGTACAATCCTTTCTCGTTTCGCTGCACGATATGGTGCAACCATTATCGACCCACTTCCCGCAATCTGCAGCGATGGTCGTTGTGACTCCGTCCGGAACGGACTGCCGCTCTACAAGGACGCCGATCATCTGACGGCGACCTTCGCGAGGGAACTGAGTTCGCTGTACACGCCCGTGCTTTCCAGCGTGTACAGTCGCTGACATCTGCCTTGGTGATGGCTTGCCTGCCATGGCGTGATCGGGCCAGGCGGATGATAGTCCCCTCGGGTACAGACGCAGCTGTCGCGAAGCAAGAAACGCGAACAACGACTTCAGGCAACTGTCAGACAACTGGTGCAACCGTCGTGACCGGGTCTGCCTTTCGCCAGTAAACAGGAATGCCACATGTATGAACTTGACGCAGCCATCACTGGATGGATCAATCATCTTGCCGGGAATACGCTTCTGGACCAGATCCTGATCAACATTTCCGCTTTCGGCGTTCCACTGCTGGTCATCGCCGTTGCCGCCCAATGGTGGGTCAGCAGCGATCGGACAAAGACGCGACATGCCCTGCTTGCCGCCGGATTGGCCTTCCTGATCGGCCTTGGATTGAACCAGATCATCCTTGTTTTCGATGGCCGTATCAGGCCGTATGATGCCGGCATCACACGGCTTCTCATCGAGCGCAGCGCCGATCCCTCATTCCCCTCGGATCACGCAACAGCCACCTTCGCGATTGCGGCAGCCCTCCTGCTTCATGGCCTTTCGAAACGCGGTAGCGTCTTTCTTCTGGCAGCGCTCGTCGTCGCTTTCTCGCGCGTCTACATAGGCACACACTATGTCAGTGATGTCCTTGGCGGCGCCCTCACGGGCATATCGGCTGCGCTTCTCGTAAAGGCAATCTACAGGCCAGCGACCCGCTTCGATCGCTTCGTGACCGGCATCCTGTAGGCTGAGCCTGCGCGCGCCGTCATCAGTTGGCTCAAGGCGTTCACGGCTGGTGGCCGCATACCCCGATATCGCCTATGGCGTTGTGCTTTTGCTGGCACTGTCGGAATCCCTTTCCCTTCTCGGCGCAGTGGTTCCGGGAACGGCCATCATCGTTGGACTGGCAGCGCTCGTGCCTTCCGGTGCACTCAAGCTCTATCCATTGCTGGGTTCGGCATTTCCAATGGATCAGTTGTTCTTGCGCCTGCAGCGCAACTTATCAGCGCTAAGAGCTTCGTGTCAGTACCGACACTAAGTCGTTCCAAGCTGTGTCGGCAGAGCCCACGGGTTCACGAGAGTAACTCCCATACCCTCGAAATCTTTGACATTGCGCGTAACTAGCGTCATCCGGTGGATGAAGGCAGTCGCAGCGATATAGGCGTCGTTGATCGGTTTGGGACTGGGCACATGCCATTGGGCTGCCTGCACTGCCGCCGCCTCGTCCAAGGGCAGGATGCGATTGGAAAACGCAGTGAGAACAGTATTTTCCAGCCAGTTTCGTAACACCTTCCCGGCGGCTGCATCATTATGCTCCGCCAGCCGAACACCAATCTCCAGTTCGTGCAGGACAACAGATGAAATGAAGGCCTCGGCCGGATCGATGGTTTCGTTCCAAACCACGACGTTCGGATCAGCCTTGCCGCTCGCGACCTTGCGCAGTTCCGACACCACGTTGGTATCGAGCAAAAGCATCAGGAGAGATCAACCGGCTGGGCGCGTTCTGCGCGCTCGGGGAGCGTCAGATCAACGTCTTCGGCACCCGGAGCTGCCAACATATCGCCAAGCGTCCGCATTTTACCTGTAAGCCGCTTGTACTCATCGAACGACAGCAGAACGTGAGCAGGCCGTCCCCTGTCAGTGATTATCACAGGCCCGTTCCTGGTGGCGCGCTTTGCACGGCCAAGATCCTGATTGAGCTCCCGGCCCGAAAGAGTGGTGACGGTCACGACAAACCTCATATACGTGGTTACGTAACCACATTTAGTAGCTAGGGACAGGAAATGCAAGCCGCGCCGCCTGGATGGGAGGCTGCCAGAAAAGTCGTAAAGTGCCCGAAGGCGAGCATGTTTCGACCTCGGCGCGTGGAAGCGGTCGGCTGCGCGTCAGTGTCGACGCTTTCGCCCCAGATTTCCACACCGCCCCATGCGAGCAGCGTTAGTATGAGGCCGCACACCAGGACGATGAGGACAGGTCTGCCATAGCTCCCTTGCCCGGCTTCCGTGGCGGTCTCCACGACCTTGCCTGTCTGTTATCAAACAGGTCATAGCTGTCTCCTTCCCCAGCGTCAGTAGCCACCGACGATCGGCAGAATTTCGCCCGTGATGTAGCTCGACATCTGTGGCGACGCGAGGAATACGTAGGCGGGTGCAATCTCCTCCGGCTGGGCCGCACGCTTCATCGTTGCCTGACTGCCAAACTTCGTCACATCCTTCGCCTGTTTGTCGGAGGGATTGAGCGGCGTCCAGACAGGCCCCGGTGCGACGGCGTTTACGCGAATGCCCTTGGGCACGAGCTGGCTGGACAGCGCCTTCGTGAAGGCATGGATGCCGCCCTTCGTCATGGAGTAGTCCAGCAACTCCTTCGAACCTTCGAGACCTGTCACCGATCCCGTATTGATGATGGCCGAACCGTTCGACAGGTGCGGGATCGCTGCTTTTGCCATCTAGAAGTAACCGTAGAGGTTCGTCTTCAGCGTCTCGTCGAAGTGATCGTCTGTAAGGTCCTCGATATCTGAAAGGCCGCATTGTTAACGAGGATATCGAGTTTCGAGAACTGCATTTTCGTTTTCTCGACGGCCTCGCGGCAGAAGGCCGAATCCTTAACGTCGCCGCAGATGACCAGGCATTTTCGCCCTTCCTTTTCGACCTCCGCCTTCGTTACCTCGGCATCTTCACTCTCATCGAGATGAACGATTGCAATATCGGCGCCCTCGCGAGCGAAAAGGATTGCGACCGAGCGACCAATGCCGGAATCGCCGCCTGTAATGAGCGCCACCTTGTCCTTCAGCTTTTCCGATCCTTTGTAAAAGGGAGCATCATACATTGGCGCCAGCGGAAGGTCTTCCTCGGAGCCGGGTTTGTCCTGATGCACGGCGGGGAATGGTGGCTCCGGATAGCGTCGCGCGCCCGCCTGCATCGCCCCTTCAGGCTTGGATCTTCCCTTCTTGTCGGCCTGCTCGACCTGCTCCTGGATTTTTCGCTGTTTCGCTGACGTGGCTTCTGAGGACATTGGGATCTCCTATATGTTCGGAAGCACAACGCCGTTCAGCGGAAAAGGTTTGCGCAGCCAGCAATCATATACCCGAAAGGCGAACAGAGATCCGGGATGGCAAGGCTACCCGGCCGACGAGCTCGGCGAAGTAGGAAGTGGCGATACGGCGCGCGCGAACGTGGGGGAAGGAGGTGGAACGCAAATTCAGCTGCGTAGTTTCCCTTGCAAAAGCTGGAGTTGCAACATGAAGAAGCTCGTCTTCACTGTCACCATAGTTCTGATAGCCTCACCTGCTCTCGCGATCTCGCGCCTTAGCCCGCTGAAGATGACGTGTGAGCAAGCGCGAGCCGCCGTGCATAATCAGGGAGCAGTCATATTTCGGTGGACGTCGCCACGTGGCCTGCCGTTGTATGATCGTTTTGTTCGCGACAGCAGCTTTTGCGACCCGAACGAGTACGCGGAATGGAAACAGATCCCGACGCGGGACGACCGCACATGTCCTGTATTGTTCTGTGAAAACCTCAATCGGCTGGACGGCGATTTCATCATCCCCGACAACTCGCTCTGACGAGACTACGGAACCAATTGGGCTGCGAGGTGGGCAGACTTCACCTTGACGTGCTGTGAGCGATGTCAAGAGATCGCAGATGAGCCGAATTGGGTTTAATCAGGATCCGACTTAACCAGAGTTCCGCGCCTCCCCCCGGACTTGTCCTCGGCAACCTCCTCGACACATTCGGCCTTCGCCGCCAGCTTTTGGCTCATCTCCCGAAGCTCTTGTTCCTCCAAGTTCTCGATGCCGACGAATTTATTCTGGGCCTGGGAAGTCAGAATCAGTTCGTCCAGCTTCGCCTGCAAGGCCTTGCCGTCGCGGTTCTGCGAGTTTTGAAGAACGAAGACCATCAGGAAAGTGATAATGGTCGTGCTCGTGTTGATGACGAGCTGCCAGTTTTCACTGTAGTCGAAGATCGGGCCTGAGGCGGCCCATACGATCACCAGCACGACGGCGAGCACAAACGTGGCGGGTTTTCCGGAAAGATGGGCGATGCCGGATGCGAATTTCGAAAATCCCTTGGATATGGTGTTGTCGCTCATGAAAACCTCTCTTGTCGCCCGGCATAAATGAACGCGATCGAAAGTTGAACGGTTCCGGTCGTGGGACTTCAGTCTGAAGACATGCCTCCACGTATGGCGTTCGGAACCCCGCAGATCGGTCTACGTCTCGGTCTCGATGGAGGAACTCTTTATGACCGCCCCGGGGAGTTCTCTGTTTCGACGTTTGCGTCCGCTCCGAGCGGATCCGTGACCGCATCGGATGCACGTCGCCTGAGGTGGGTGCCGCCATCACGCTCGTCGATGGCGATAGTATCATCCACAGCGTCGTATGCTGAAGCGGTGTATGATGCTTCACGCAAGCCGGGCTGGCGACTGCTTCATCGATACAAGCCGCGCGCTTTTGCTCAAGGTCTCACCTTATCCCAATGGAACCGGACTCCGTTCTTCTCGTTTTTCGTGAAGAGGATGGAGGATCGAATGCGCTACTTCTTTCACATGCGCTCTCATCTTGGCGACGAACCCGACGACGAAGGTCTTGAGTTCGACACTTTGGACATTGCTGTCGATGAGGCCGAGGAGACGGCACGTGAAATGGTGGCCGAACGCGTCATGCATCAGGAGCGGATTGACGGCACGCGCTTTGAGATCGCCGACGAACATGGAAACGTGCTGGCAACTGTCCCTTTCAGGGAGGTCCTAAACCTCGACTAGGCAATGCCCTAGCGTGACGCCAGCGAGAACATTCGAACGTTCTGCCATTTATCTGGCTGAACAGTTTCGACACCTTGTGCCTCCATCGAACCCCGGAGGGCACTTCGGCACATCGTGTCGAATGCAGACCCCTGCTGATCGCGCCACGGCTGCGCTCTTGACTTTCGCTCGGTGCATTAGTGTGGGTTGTGCTCTGGTTCCTTCGTCAAACCTGGAACCGTCGGATCCAATATGCCCCGCGCTGCGTCGACAAGTGACCGGAGTTGATTGGCCTCGTGAACGCCTTGCTGGTAGAGTTCAATGATGATTGCAGCAATACGATCCGCGTCGTTCGAGGGAAGCAGTACACTATTCGCAGTGCAGAAGTCTCGAAGAACGGCTTGGCATTTTGCCAAATCTTCCGATGTCAGCGGCTCATCGTGCCGGTGATATCTCGGTGTCATCGCTCAATCCCTCCTTTCGTCACACTGATCAAAACTGAGATGGTTTTGCAATCTCTCCGGTTCAAGGGTCGCGCGCTCCGAGTATCCTGAAAACGCCAACGTTCTGGTGCATGGCGTTGAAAGCGATAAACAGGTGCGTTTGTCGCGCGCTTGTGCTACCGGTGCGGTCAATGTTGAACCGCCCATGGGACATGGCCCCGGGGCGGATGGCAGCAATCGTCATTGGTGTGTTTATTGGTCAGTTGCGTCGGCCCTGGTAAGTCAGTGCCCAGAATCGCGCTTCGCAGTGTTTCGATATGTTGGCGGCCTTCATCAGCCCGCCTCTTGTTTAATGTCGCTGCTGCATCAAAGCCGTTGCGGCGGGCATCTTCAGCCATTTTTTCGCTGAGTGTTACCCCTTCTTCGATGATGCGAAGCGCAACCCGCATCGCTTCATCGTCGGAACCCACCATGTCGGCAGAAAGTTCTCGGCCGCCTAGGTGTGGCCGACCTGACATCGAAACTTGAGGGAATGACCGTTCCTGATTTGTGACAATACGCCACCGCAGGCAGGGCATGAAATCGGAACCGGATCGCCCATTGCCGAAATCGCTTCGGGGCCGAGTTGCAGGCCCAGGGCGATTTGGAACGGCGACCGGAGGGGCCAGCCTTTTCGCTGGTCGGTGTTTGAAGAAGATGTGGAAGATCTCTGAGCGGAGCGCGATAATCGACATTGCTCGCCCTAAGGGCTCCCATCGGCCTATCAGGCGCGACCGCGTCAGAGGGATTTTGGACAATGGTACGGCCGCCGCAACGCTTCAGATCGGAAAGGCCGGCTGCGCCGCGATGCCTCATCGCGCTCATCATCGGGGCCGTGGCAAAGCTCCCTTGCCAAGCCGATACCAGCAGCCGCAGTTCAGTGGTCGAATACGTCCGTACGGGGTGACGCAGTGAATGCGGTCAAAGTCCTCAGAAAGAATGAAGCAACACGGCACAACAAGATCGGCCGAAAGCGACCGCCCTACTGCATTTACTGTCACAGTCGCAATCGCCCAAAACAACATTTTTATACACTCTGGAATGCTCTTCATTTTTTACTGTCGCTTAACGGAGTTCTTCTCTTGTTATTGCGCTCCATACAAGAACTGGTACTTTCTTCTCGAAGTTACATCTGTCCATCTGTACAAGGAACGGGGACAGCAATGAGTGGAAGCTTTATTTCAACTGTTGGCCTTCCCGTCGCGGTTTGGGGATCCCTTCGCGATATCGTCAGGGCCTCTCGGACAGAGATCCGTCTTGAGTTTCCGAAGGCTGCCCCCATTCCCGATGCTCCCACGCCCACTGAACGGCTGGTGGCAACCACAAGCTACGGGCGCTATGACGAGTTCTGACGGCGGGACGCAGCCCCAATTGGGTGGAGATGCGAAATCACGTCGCGCCAGTTTCGGGAAATCCTTCGTCGTCTCCGTTGCCCTTCGTTGGACATTTGTGGAGAAGGTCACGCCTGGTCAATCTTGCGCTTCGCTGTTTCATCGGATGGGGAGACCACACCCTGGTGCTCCTTGCGACAGGCTGCCGTTACGACCAACAGCTACAGCGACCTTCGCTAAATACTTTTGTTGTTACCGAAGTGCCACGTCACGTACTAAAAGGCAACTTGGCGACCACGATTGGCCCCTTCGACATTGATCGACTCAACCAACCATGAAACGCTGGCTTAGCGGCAAGCTGAACAGCCAGCCGAAAGGTGATCTATCGGAACAGCCCCAGCCCCCAGGTGGCGGTTCAATCGAAAGGGAATGGATTTCCAATGACACTCCGGATGGCTTTGTTGACCTCCGCCGCGGTATTTGCTGCCGCGTCTACGCCGGTCTTTGCTGCTGATGCAATCGTTGCAGCTGAACCCGAGCCGGTTGAATACGTCCGCGTCTGCGATGCATATGGCACAGGCTATTTCTATATCCCAGGCACCGAAACCTGCCTCAAGGTCAGCGGTTACCTTCGTTTCGAAGTCTATGCCGGCCCGGATGAAAAAGGCACCTCGGACTGGAACGCTCGCACACGCGCTCATGTGCAGTTCACCGCCAAGAGCGACACTGAATACGGTCCGCTCACCGGGCTGATCGTTATCCGCAACAATGGTGACAATCCCGAGACGAACTCGATCCTGGACTCGGCCTACATCGACGTCGCCGGCTTCCGCGCCGGTCTCTTCTACAGCTGGTGGGATGACGACCTTTCCGGCGAACCGGACGTCCTCTCAAGCTTTGAAACCCTGCACAACTCCATCCGCTACCAGTATGAAAACGGCGACTTCTACGCTGGCGTCACCGTCGACGAGCTGGAAGACGGCTATTACAAGCCCGGTGAAAACCCGAACAATTTTGGTGTGGGCCTCGGCATCGGCGGCAAGGCCGGATCAATCAGCTATCAGGTCATCGGCAGCTACGACACCGACAATGAAGACGGTGCAGTGCGCGGAATGCTCTTTGCTGAGATCGGCCCCGGGACCCTTGGCCTGGCAGCGATTTACGCATCTGGTCCGAACTCCTACTACTCCCAGTCGGAATGGACCGTTGCAGTCGAATACGCGTACAAGGCCAACGAAAAGTGGACCATCACCCCGGAGGCCCAGTACTTCGGCAATTACGTGCCTGATCTCGGTAGCTTCAGTGGAGACTCGTTCGACGGCCTGGGCGACGCATGGACGGTCGGCATTACTGTAGACTACCAGATCGCTGACAACCTCTATGCCAAGGCAACGGCCGACTACACTGATCCCGACGATGCTGACGAGGTGACCAAGGGTTTCTTCCGTCTGCAGCGCTCGTTCTGATCCGAAATCCGGCGCCCCTGGGGCGACCATGGGCGCCGTTCAGTTCGCATTTTTTCTCTCCCGCTAATTTCAGGTCGGGGCAAGAGTGGTGATGGTTTCTGCATGAGCCCTTTTGCATGGCTCAAATGCTGCCCTTCTGAGAGTGGCTAAGCATCTTGCGGCCGAGTATTCGCAGCAGCCCTAAGGCCCTCGAATAGAACCGCCGACCCTGCTTCCTCGTTACCAGCGCGCAATCGTCGGCATCCCCGAAATCGTCGCTATTCCTGCGTTGTCAAAGCTACTCGTTCTCCGCGAAGCTCACTGTATCTGACCTGACTAGATGCCCTGCGCTCACAACGCGATACGAGGGTTTGGCCGGGATATAGTGAAGTGACCTGAGCGGCGATTTAAGTTCTTCTGCAGGCATTTCACGGCGAACGGCACGCCTGGAGGGGTCGGGGACAGGCACTGCATCGATGAGTTTTCGGGTATAGGGATGCTGAGGGTTTTCGAAGATGGCGGATCTCGGTCCAATCTCGACGATTTCGCCGAGATACATCACCGCCACCCGGTGGCTAACTCTCTCCACGATGGCCATGTCGTGTGAGATGAACAGGAATGAAAGGCCAAGCTTCGCCTGCAGCTCCAGCAAGAGATTGACGACCTGTGCCTTGACCGAGACGTCGAGTGCAGAGACGGACTCGTCAGCAATAATGAGCTTGGGTTGAAGAGCAAGCGCCCTGGCGATCGAAATGCGCTGTCGTTGGCCTCCAGAGAACTCATGCGGAAACCGCTCTGCCATATCGGGTGAGAGCCCAACCTGCGACAGCAGTTCGGCCACCCTCGCCTTCGATTGCAGCCGGTTACCGAGGCCATGAGCAAGGTAGGGTTCAGCAATTGCATCACCGATCCGCATTCGGGGATTGAGGCTCGCAAATGGATCCTGAAAAATCATCTGGATGCTTCGGCGAATGCTCCGCATCTCTTGCTTGCCAAGTGTAAAAACGTCCTGTCCTTCAAACAGGATCGACCCCGATGTCGGCTTCACCAACCCGACGATGGAGCGACCGGTCGTTGATTTACCGCAGCCGGACTCCCCGACAAGCGACAGGGTTTCGCCCGGTCGTATCGAAAAGGAGACATCTTCCACTGCATGCACACGCCCTGAAAGCCGCCCGAAGGAACCGGAATGAATATCGAAACGCGTTGACAAGCTGGAGACTTCCAAGAGCGGGCGATGTTCATGAGAAACGGTAGTAACCACGGTGGACTGGGGCGTTTGAGTTCCGCTTTCCATATCAACAATCGGGAACTTTAGAGGCTCTGTGTGTCCACGCATTGCTCCTAGTCGAGGAACCGAGGCGAGAAGAGAGCGCGTATAGACGTGGTTTGGAGCGTTGAAAACCTGCTCGGTCTGGCCGGACTCCACGCACTGGCCCCTGTACATGACGATCGTTCGATCAGCCATCTCAGCAACCACGCCCATATCGTGCGTGATAAACAGCACTGACATCCCATCCTCGTCCTGCAACGATTTAATGAGGTCGAGCACCTGTCCCTGAATAGTGACGTCAAGTGCGGTTGTCGGCTCGTCAGCGATCAGCAATTTCGGGCGGCTCGCAAGTGCCATGGCGATAACGACACGCTGCCGCATGCCTCCGGAGAACTGGTGTGGAAATTCGCTGTAACGACTGGCCGCGGCTGGAATGCGGACCTTATCCATCAGTCGAAGGGCCTCGGTCTTGGCTTCTGCATACGACATGGATTTGTTGTGACACAGCAAGGCCTCCGAAATTTGGTCTCCGATGGTGAAGATCGGATTTAGGCTTGTCATCGGCTCCTGGAACACCATTGCAACGTCCCGGCCGCGGACCTGCCGCATCTGGCGGTCAGTGAGCGATAGAATATCGGTGCCACCGAGGATGATGTTCCCCTCGATGCGGCAGGATTGCTTGGGCAAAAGACGCATGATTGACAGCGATGTGACGCTCTTGCCGGATCCGGACTCGCCGACGATGGCGACCGTTTCCTTCGGAGCAATCTGGAAAGAGACATCCTGGACGACGGGCTTCCATCGTCCCTCAACCAGGAATGAGGTTGTAAGATTGGAGACGGAAAGAACCGATTGCTCAGTGGCGATCTGGCGCGACTTTGCGAGTGCGATCATGATGTCTTTTCCTTCGATCAACTCTGGCTGCTACGGGTTATTTGCAAGAGGAAGTCAACGACTGCCCTGACTTTCGCCGGCGTTCGGCGATGGGCCGGGAAGACTATGGATATCGGATCAGCCTCGATCTCGAAATCTTCGAGCATCGGGATCAGCGCGCCGCTATTGATGTCATCGCGAAAAATCCACCAGGTCGCCTGAGAAATCCCGAGACCGGCGACTGCCGCTTCACGCAGAATGTCCCCGCTATCAGTGACCAGTTTTCCGGCCACTCGGATGACCTGGTCTTGGCCATCGGGTCCGCGAAAATGCCAGTTGGCGCCAAAGCCTCCGACTATGCAGTTGTGCTCCTGAAGATCGGTTGGGGATTGTGGCATACCGTGTCGCTCAATGTAGCGTGGCGATGCAACGGTCTTCTGCGAACCGCGCACGAGGATCCGGTTTATCAATCGGGAGTCGGCAAGGCGACCGGAATGAACAACCAGATCGTATCCGCCGTCAATTGGATTGGCAGTCTGGTGTTTGAGACACAGATCTAGCGTTACTTCCGGATAACGCTCGTAGAAGGATTCAAGAGCAGGGATTACGGTCCTTCGCCCAAACGATGGCGGCAACGCGACACGGACGCTACCGCGCGGCTGAAGGTTCTTCTCCCGCGCCGCATTTTCGGCCGTTTCGAGATCCTGGAGGATATCACGGCAGCGTTCATAGAATTCCGCGCCGGTCTCGGTGAGATGCATTCGGCGTGTTGTCCGATGAAGCAACTGTAGTCCAAGCCCTTCCTCGAGGCGTGTTACGCTCTTCGTCACCGCAGATGTGGTCAGTGAGAGCGCGCGAGCCGCCGCCGTGAAGCTGCCGAGTTCGGCCACGCGGGCGAATGCCAAAATATCCTGGAACTTGTTCACGATGCCGTCACGTTCCCTGCCTATTTATGTTGCGCACCGCATAAAAACCCGTCATTCAGCAGCATGTCGACTGCTTTCCCGACCAATACGCGGACAGCATAGCAATTGACGTGCCGTGGGAAGCCTAAAAATGCGCTGCGGCACCTTGATTGTGGGAAAATGATTTTTTCCAAAATGCCGTATTCTCCTTATTCGATACTCTGAAAGACTTAGGACATAAGAGCCCGCAAGCGGCCAAGGGAACATGCCGATAGGAACCCGCCTTGTCCTCAATGTATTTCAGAAATGCGTTATGCCTCACACAGGATTCAGGAGCCTGGGTCGTCAAACGGCATTCAATCGAAATTCGCGATGGAGTGATCTCCGCGCTCGAGGATGACAAGGCACCCGGATCGATCCCCGACAATATGGAGATGATTGATGCATCGGGGATGCTCGTTGTTCCCGGTTTCGTCAATGCACATTCTCATTCACCAGATAACCTGGTTCGCGGGACTGGAGACAACCTGCCACTCGAACTTTGGTCATTGTCATCGTCAGCGGGTCGTGAAAACCGCAGTTTGAGAGAAGTCTACCTCTCTGTCTTGCTGGGCGCGATCGAGATGATGCGAAACGGCACCACTTCCGTACTCGACCACGTTCGAATTTCTCCCGATATCAATGCGGACGCGCTTGATGCGGTCGCGTCGGCCTGGTTGGACAGTGGCATGCGGGCAACGATCGCTCCGATTGTCTCAGACCGCGCCGTCGTAGACACGATGCCCTTTGAGGCAAGGGATTTTGATGGGGTGGACCAGTCGGCCTTCGGGACACGCCTGCCCTTGCCCGCCGCCGAACAGATCGCGATCGTCGAGGATTTCTACGAGCGATGGCATGGAAGAGGAAATGGCCGGATTCGGGTGGCTATCGGCCCTTCAGCGCCTCAAAGATGCTCCGACGAGTTGTTGGTGCAAGCGGCGGACTTCAGTCTGCGCAAGAATGCTCTCCTTCACATGCACGTGCTGGAGACAGACGTCCAGCAACACATGGGGGACAAGCTCTACCGGAATGGCACGATTTCGCATCTTGCAGACTTGGGGCTTTTGAGCTCGCGCACACACCTCGTCCACTGCATCTGGGTCAACGAAAGCGAAATCGAGACCATTGCGCGCCACGACGCCTGCGTCGTCCACAATCCCGTTTCCAACGCACGACTTGGCAGTGGCTATTGTAAGCTTCCCGCCATGCTCGATCGGGGAGTCCGGGTCGCATTGGGAACTGACAGCACCTGCTGCAATGACGGAAGCAGCATGCTCGAAACCATGAAATGGACGGCAATCCTGCACAATCTCGCGTCGACGGATCCGTCCCATTGGATAGGGCCGGACCGCGCCCTGGCAATGGGGACGGTAGGCGGTGCAGACGCAATTGGCCTCGGCGACAACATCGGCAGAATAGCGAAAGGCCTCTCAGCCGACCTCACGCTTTACCGTCTTGCCTCACCATCTTTCGTCCCACTCAGGGAGCCTGTCCGTCAGCTTGTGCTGTCAGAGACCGGAATGTCTCATGGCCTGACCCTGTGTTGCGGCCGCGCCCTTGCAAGAGATGGTCGGGCGACAGTCATCGATGAGAGAGCAGTCTGGCAGGAAGCCGAAGAACTGGCTGCCCGTCGCAAGCGCGACAACGCCAGCGTCTACGAATCTGCCAAAAAACTTGAGACGCCAATCAAGCGCATGCGCGCTCGGCTGATCGGAGGATGCGCATGTCACTAGAATGGACCAACAACCCTATCCGCTTCTTCCAGCACCTTCTGCGAGAGTCGGACGCCAAGAACCTTGATGTCAAGTCCCTGATCTCGGAGGTGACGGAGGTCGGCGCTGGCGGCTACATTGCCATGGGCGGTGGGTTCTCGGCCTGGTATCCGACGGCGCGGACTTCCCAGACGATCAATCCCTATTTGGATTTTGATTTCTTGGGCACCGTGATCGATGCCGCCAAGGAGAATGACATCCGAGTCCTTGTTCGGATGGATATTTCAAAGGGACGCGCGGGGATGGACGGCAACCATCCAGACTGGTTCGTCAGGCGGGAAGACGGCAGTGTTTCGAAGGTATGGGATATGCCCCAGATCTGTGCGACAGGTCCCTTCTGGCAGGATGAGGTGTTTGCCATTCTCGATGAGATCATCACCCGTTATCCCCTACTCGACGGTTTCTTCTTCAACTACCTCCATGTCCCGCGCTGTTTTTGTTCGCGTTGCGTCAAAATCGTGTGGGACTCGACAGGTGGTTCCGTTCCAAGCCCAAGCGTGCGTGCAATCGGGTACGAGCGCTGGCGGCAGAACTTTCTCGCTGACCACATGGCGCGCGTCAGGAGGTTTATCCGTGCGCGGCACCAAGGTGCTGCGCTCGTGCCCTATCACCATGTACATGACGGTTGGGACATCCGACGGATGGCTGAAATCTCTGACGTTATTGGTTCGCAGGTGTCAAACCCGGTCATTCCAAATCCTGTTGATCCGCAGCCGATGTGGAATTTTTGGGCTGCGGAGGAGGCATTGACCGCCAGGGCCCTGAAGCCTGAGACCGCGCCAATTCTCATACAGACAAGCTCCGAGGTCTTTGCGAGCCGCCAAACCTCAATGCCATCCGCTCGTCTGGTCCATAACCTGATCCAGGCGGCTGCCCACGGGGCGAACACTGCGCCGGCAGTGAATGGACTACTCAGTCAGTCAGATACGCGTTTCGTCCCCGCCCTAAGGGATTTCGGTGACTATCAGCTTCGGGCGGAGGAATGGTATCGCGACCTCCAGTCAGCCGCAAAGGTCGCGATCGTCAAATCGGAAGACAGCCGTTTATGGGGACGAGACGACGGGCGCGCGGCCGGTACGGTTGATGGACGTGGCCATGTGTCCGAGTTTCGTGGGCTGTTCGAAATTCTTGCCGATCTTCGATACCCCTGCGATGTCCTCGTCGCTGGCAACTTGGATCGAAAGAAGCTTGCCGCATACGACGCAATGGTCCTGCCCGCGGTGGAGGCGCTATCGCAAGATGATGCAGAACTGATCGATGCTTTCGTTGCAGCTGGCGGGCAGATTTTTGTGACCGCCGATACAGGCCGAACTGACGAGAACGGAAGAGCGAAAGTGGCCGCGGCACTGAACTGCCTCCCCGGCCTGCCGGGTGATGCGCTTGATGTAACAGGCGCCTATTTCGATCTCGACGCGCCGCAGATTTCTCGAGCGTTCGGCGGGATTCCACACATTGCCGCTGCTGGTGACTTCTGGCCTGTCAATTTGGCGAATGACAGCGATTGCCTTCGGCTGATTGGGCCATATGCGAACAACGCACCTGAATTCACGGTTGTCGAAGGTCCCGGAAAGGCACCAGGCGTGATTGCGAGACGATTTGGAAAAGGTAGAGCGACGTGGCTGCCTTGGCGCATCGGGTCATTGTATCACCAATTCTCCGTGCCGGAATATCGAACTCTGTTTGCGGCTCTGATAGAACCGGCCATAGGGCTGCCCCCGGTGAAGACATCGGCATCATCGGCTGTTGAGACAATCCTTTATCGTCGCGGTGAAACGGACATTCTTCATCTTTTGAACGGCGCGGCTGCCCGGCAGAAAGTTCTGACGGAACTTACGCCGCTGGCTGGCTTCGACGTGGCAGTTACGACCGGTGCGCGCCGCGCCATCCAGATCGGCGACGGTCGCGAAGTCCCTTCGACGCGGAACGGAGACCAACTGGTACTTCACATCGATCGCCTTGAGGGCTTCATGGCGATTGCACTCCTTTCGTCCGGTTCCTAGCCCAAAGCGAGACCGAAGATCGCGGCCAATTCGACATAACAACCAAGACCAAAAAGAGGTGAACCATGAACAAGATACTGAGACGAACCTTTCTGACAGCAGCACTTGCGACGACGTCACTTGCGATCGCTCCTTTTCCACTCCCTGCTCAAGAGGCTGATACGCTTGTCGTTGCGCAACCTGCCGACGCCTATTCGATGGACCCTGCCAAGCATTCTGCCTTTCCGACCGCAAACATTCTCTTCCAGATTTATGATGGGCTAGTTACCCAGGGCGACGACGGCCAGATGGCTCCCGCTCTGGCGACATCGTGGACGAACCCCAATCCATTGACATGGCGCTTCAAACTTCGCGAGGGCGTGAAGTTTCAAAATGGCGAACCCTTCAATGCCGAGGCAGTAAAGTTCACCTTCGACCGTGCGCTCGATCCGAAGTTCAAAGCCCCATACTATTCGCGTATTTCGGCAATCAAATCCGTTGAGATCGTCGACGACTATACGGTTGACTTCAAGACTGCAAAGCCTTTTCCGACGATGCTCCTGTCGCTCTACGAGGCTTCTTTTGCAGCGCTTATCGTGCCGCCCAAACACACCCAGGAGAATGGCGGCGACGCCCTCGCGACGACCCCCGTCGGAACCGGCCCCTATAAATTTGTCAAATGGCTGAAGGACGAAGAGGTCGAACTCGAGGC